>OLOS01000356.1_pt1 | contig 51189 bp, 36 predicted proteins | sample 1672631 | NCBI WGS metagenome assembly OLOS01 (sample SAMEA3136707, study PRJEB25190) | human gut metagenome | biome: human gut; feature: human-associated habitat; material: faeces | place: Austria | collected 2013 | reverse complement strand
TTTCTCAACCTTCTTTCTCGGAATTCCTTATATTTGTATTATACAAGAAGCTCCTTTTCTATTTTATTCGAATGATGTTGCTCCAGACTCTGTATTGCTTATCAGGTATTTTCCACTGATAAGTTCATCTTTATCAAAATAATGATAAATGTTATACGCATCTGATAAATATATTTCCATTTCTGTAATTGCTTCATCTGTAATTTCAACATCCTGCCACTTTTCAAGCGCTACACAAGTATTATTCACAAAATAGATATCCTCACCATCAATCACATAATCTGTAATAGAAAGTGTTTTTTCACTTCTTTCGCAAATGAATCTTTCCGGATCACTCATATCGATTCTGCACAGATAATTATCTCCATCTGATGCATCAATATAATAGAGATATTTTCCGTTCATGATTGGAGAATAACTTTTTACATATGTAATATTTACTTCTTCACCAAATGTTGTGTTATATAAATGTAGTGACTCTGAATCCGCATCATCCTGGAATATCATCCAGTCAGAACCGATAAAATATGGATAGTAAACTTCTTTATTTACTACTTCTTTCAAATCTTTTCCATCCATACCTGTAGATACGAAATGATTATTTTCATCTGTAAAATAAATTCTTTCATTGTGAATCTGCATGTAATCGCAGACTCCTTTATAGAGTGTTTCAAGCCCTGATCCGTCCACATTGATTCGGCAGATTTCTTCTCCGTTCATAACGTAATAAAGTACATCCCCTACTTTATTTAAATATGTAGCTACTCCACGATCATCCAGGATTTTTGTTTCTTCAAATTCAGGAAAATCGCCTTTCATATGGAATGAAGTCGCAGCAAACGCTCCCTGTAAACCTGCTGCATGTGTCAGTCCATAAACCACATCATCTTCTACCCAGTAACGTCCATACATTATAAAGTTACTCATCACACGTGTCTGTTCTGCATTAAATTCCGGTTCATATGTTGACCAAGGATTAGATGCGATAGATTCTGGCATCTCTTCCTGATAAACAAGAACTATTTCCGATCCATCCTGCAGTGTCAGAACCATCTTTTCTTCTGAATAACTTCCTTTAAGCACTTCATCCGGAAGCCGGATTTCAAATTCTTCCAGTGTTCCTGTATATGTTGCTTCAAAATTATCTTCAAAAAGAACTCCACTTACTGTTCCTTCTTTTGAAAATGCAAGTGCCATAACCGTATCAAGTTCTCCATAGATTCCTACAATCTCTTCACTTGTAAATTCTGCCCCTTCCATTGTCATTGTTTCAACAACCCAGTACCCACTGTCCAATGTTATTTTTCCCTCTACTGCTGGTTCTTCTGATTTTTCTGCTCCTCCTGAGCCTCCGCATCCTGCAAGAAGACAAACTGTTATCATCATTGAAAGAGTCATACATATCCACTTTTTCATTGTTACTCTCTCCTCCTTCTCTAGCTACAATTCTTTTCCCTTTGACTAAAAAAACAAATTATAGTATACTAAATGAAATATGAAAGACCTTGCCTCAAATATCTATGATGCCAGGGTCAAAAGGTCATGATTTTCATGCTTGCATGAAAAATCATGACTCCTTGACCCGCTAAACATGAGAAAGTAGCCATTTTTCGAAGAAAAATGAGCGGATTTCGAATGTTTTTCGGATTTTGAGAGTGCGAAGCACGGAAAAATCCGAAGGCATCATGGGGTCAAATGCTTTTGACCCCAACATCATATCTATATATGTATATTATTCGATTCTCCCAGAATTGTCGCCACACTTTTTCTTTTTTTTTGTGTGGAATACAGTTTTCCTACCTGAAAAAGGGTGGGATAGAGGGTGGGATAAAGTGTGGGATTATTGATTTTTAGCAAATAATTACTAAAAGGAGTCTTTATGAAAAAATCCTTAGTATACAGCCCATTATTATTCGTTATCTGTGTATTAAACGGATGCGGAGCAATCGGCACTAAAACTACCAGCGTATCAATTATTTATGGTATTACTGCCATACTTTCCTTGTTACTTTTAATTGCCTATTGCTATCTGATTTACCAGAAGGATATCTGGTTCCTTCTGCTATTTTCTTCTGTCCTTGTTGTAAACGTAGGATACTTCTGTCTGTCTATCTCAACAGTTCTGGAAGAAGCACTTCTGGCAAACCGAATTTCCTACCTGGGTTCTGTCTTCCTGCCAATGTCCATGCTGTTCATTATTCTTGACATACTAAAAATAAGTTTCCCTAAATGGTCATCACTTCTGCTTTTTATCGTTGGGATTGCTATCTTTTTTATCTCAGCAAGTCCTGGCTATCTGACCATTTACTACAAAGAAGTTTCTTTACAGACAGTCAATGAAATTACTTGCCTTGAAAAAGTATATGGACCATGGCACAGTATTTACCTTTTTTACCTGCTGACATACTTTTCAGTAATGGTCTTTATCATTGCCCGCGCAATATATAACCATAATATTACTTCTGCCTGTCACTCTGTAATTTTTGCAATTGCAGTATTGATTAATATTGGAGTCTGGCTGATTGAGCAGCTTGTATCTATTAATTTCGAGATGCTCTCGGTTTCATATATAGTTACAGAGTTATTTTTACTTGGGTTGAATGTCATAATGACTGAGAACGAAAATCTGAAGAAGCAGATTTCACCGAAGCCGACACACATCTCTGCTCCTTCGTCTGAAAACACTCAGGAAACTGAGGAAAATAATCCTGAAGATTCTATCAGTGAGGTACAGAGACAGCTTCTGTTTAATCTCGAAAAACTCACAAAAACAGAACGTGTAATTTTTGATTTTTATATTGACGGACGGAGTACGAAAGAAATCATGGCAGAATTAAAAATCACGGAAAATACGTTGAAATTTCACAATAAAAATATTTACAGTAAGTTAAATGTCTCTTCCCGCAAACAGTTAATTGAAATATATTATCAATCATAGAAAGAATTATTAAAGGCTTACCTTTGCCGGAATTGTGATGCTCATAAGTGATGTGCACTTATAAAATGCTTTATCTCCTAATTATATATATTCCTTTTTCCGCACACATCGCACTTTAGTGCAAACTTTTCGGGCAAAAAAAATGCCGCCTTTTAAGACGACACTTCATATTTTTTGATTACTTATCGTTTATGATCAGACCGCTTTCCCTTGCACGGACGGCAAGCTCTGTACGATTCCTGAACCCTGTTTTATCTCTCATACTCTGAATATGGCCTTTTACGGTACGCAAAGACATAAACAGTTTTTCCGCAATAGCGGCATCCGACTCCCCTGCTACCAGTTCACGAAGAACCTCAAGCTCACGGTCAGAAAGGTTATCGCTAAAAGTATCTCCAAACTTAAGCGACGGCGTGGATTCAGGATAAACCTGTTCTCCTGCCATTGTTCGATCTACGACTGACAGTATTTCTTCTGCTTCGGAACTCTTGTACCAGAAGCTATCAACACCAACTGCGTGCGCTCTGTCAAGAAAGCTGCACTCAGGCTGGCTGGTAATAATAATGATTTTTGTTTCCGGAAAACTCTTTTTGATTTTTTCGGCAGCGTCCAATCCGTTTGCATTCATAGCCGTACAGACATCCATCAAAATCACATCTACTTTATTGGTACGACAGCAAAACTCTGCCAAAGCCGCACTCTCCACAGACTGGATATGGTGATACGTTTCGCTGTTTTTTATGTAGATTTCAAGAAGCTGCCTGGCCATAGGATCATCTTCTACAATCAAAACATTTATCACAGGTTATCCCTCCTTTTCTTTAGAACAGTCAGTTTGAGAACAAATCCGGATTGATACAACAATTCCATTGTTCCGCCGATACGCTCTGTTTTCTGTCTAAGCGATCCAAGACCACCGCCTTCCACAATTTGTTTTTGTGGTTGCTTACCGTCATTGGTAAAACAAACGGAATAGTTTTTTTCATTTTCCGACAACTGAATACAAAGCGTTTTTGCATCCGCATGCCTGACTGCATTGGTAAGTGCTTCCATCGCTGCTTCAAAAAACAGCCGATTGGCATCTTCTAAGTCCGGCATCTGTCCGGTGATGTCAACTTCAATTCCGGCAGACCGTGCAACTTTTATAAGCATATCCAAAGGCTTATCATTTTTCGGTATTTCCGATTCCATATGAAGCATTGCTATGTTCCGCTTCAGTATTTTAATCAGCTCTTCGGAATTGTCACTCTCACCCTGTAAATAGCACCGCGTCAAAAGCAATGCCTGCCCAAGTTCCCGATGAATACGGGCTTTTGTTTCCAATCGCTCCTTTTCTCGTGTAAGCTCATCCACATTCTCACCGTACTTAAGCAGACGATGATTCATAACAGAAAGCTCTGCATTCTTTTCTTTCAGTTCTTCAGTCAGTTTATTCAGCTGTGTTGTTTCCGCTGCCGTAAGCTGCGTCATACCGTCAATCACCTCTCGGGCAAAAGTCCACACCGTTTGATCAGGCAATCGGAAAGACGGATTTGCACCCATAGAAAGCCTTGTTACGCTCGACTGTATTTCTCCTTCGCATAAGTTTTCCCAAAAAGCATTGGCGTTTTGTAAATCTCTGCCGAATATGGTATAGCATAGATTATTCATACAGTAATTTATAAGCATCACCATACCGGTTTTGTTAGCAAAGCAAAGTCCTGTGTTAAGATTATCAAAACTTTCCTTTACTGACGAACGAGAGATAGAATTCTTTTCAATCTGCCATTCCTTTACCGCGATAATCAAAAGCACTGTCAAAATGGAAAGCAACAGCAACATGGGTAGTATGACCGGCAATGCTGTCACACGCTCCACAAGCGGCGACGTCCTCCAGGACGGATGGTAGGACTTTACCTGAGCGGCAAACAAAATCAGCATTGTTCCACCAAGTAAAAAGCAGAGCAAAACAAGGAACTTAGGCATCCGTTTTTTCTTTCGAAATGTTCGGAGCAACAGACAAATACTAAAACAGACCGCAACAAATGTTACTACAAGAAAGAGAGCCTTCACTGCATAATTCAAATCACAAAAACCTGTCATCTGCCGTCACCTCCCTCTGAAAGAAATAAAGTAACGGTAACATCCTCATCCTGAATATCCCATTGGAATGTTCCATATGAGACAGACAACTCAGACATTACATGTTCCGCAATCTCTTCACTGCATCCAATCTGTAACTGCATTTTGACAATACCGTCTTTGCAGTCAAGATGTATCAGCATTGCAGTAGCATCATCAAGCAATCTCTCCACTATGTTTTCATAAAAATCAAAGGCGACAACTGCATGATTAAGCTTAAGCTCTCCATCGCATTTACTGTCAAATGAAGTGGACACATCCCCAAGCCGTAAATTGTCAAGCGACTCTCTGATACAATATTCAAGCTCTCTCGCAGGGATACGTTGGCCTTCCTCACCAAGCATCAGGAGATTGCCACGCCGCTTGATATACGCACAAATCACGGATACCTTTGCAATTACACTTTTTGCCAGCTTCGGATTGGTCTGTGCTAGTTTCAAAAGTTCATCTGCTTTTGCAAGCTGAGGTGCGACTTCTTTTGCAATCCGATCATACATACGACTCTTTTCTTCCGTCCGGGCACGGTTTTCTTTCAGTTCCAGCTCGGCTCTTAGCAATTCATTGTTTTCTCCAAGCCTTTCCTGCGTGTCACGGAGTTCTTCTATGAGGTCGTTGATTTGTTTGACATCGTCCTGCCACAGAATATGACCACCAGTAATTGCCTTACTGTGAAGTATGGTATCTCCCATATCGACAGGTTCTGTCTCTGCACTTTTCATCACATCCTCGGTTAAGGCTACGGCTGTGCCGGAAACCATACATGGTCTGTAATCCGCATCAACAATCTGTGCGGGAACCGTTGAAACAGCAAACAGTTCGTCATAATTTGTGTTAGACGGGATATGACCGCTTTGAATTGCACTTTCCAGTAATGATACAACAATGATGCAGTCAATCGCCGCCATATCGCCGTGAGCCAGTTTTAAGCAATACAAAATCCAAAAGATGACGCCGCCACATAAAATCACAGCAGGAAGCTTTTGAAAGCTCTTGCTTCCTGGTACACGGCTCTTCTTAAGCAGCATTACCACAAAGTAAATACCGAGAATAAGAAACCAGGCCATTATTATCAAATACAAAAAATGATAGTTGTAATCGGATTCACAGTTTTCAAATCCTTTTGGAAACGAAAAAACAAGCTGATGCAGGTCATTTGTAAAAACTGCCAGCACTAGCAATACTGCAGGTATGCAAAGATATTTCATCCGATGCGGCGTTTCGTAATTCTCCGCTTTACCGATATGGTCAATAATGAACACTCCCAAGAGTGGAACCAGCACGATCGGTATATAGTAAGCATACCAACAGTAACGCCCTAAATCCGTACCATTGCTGGTAATAAACTCCCATTTGCATGTTCTAAGAATCAGCCAAAATGCCAACAAACTACCTACTGCTATCAAATACATTCGAATCTGTTTATTGAGAATCCTTCGCTTTATAGAAGAACACCACGCAATGATGAGCGATATCTGGATTACGCTTCGAATCATTACCAGCAGCATTTTAGGAATGGGTGATGAAACCTCTGTGTGAAGTGCACGGGAGTAATATGCAATTATCAATAAAACTGCAACAAAAATAACATATATCACGTTTTTCTGATGTATTTTTTTCACGTGTAAGCACCTCATTTTTACTTTCCGGATAGAATAACCATTAACCGTATTCCCCTTGTTAAAAGTATTATATGATGCCAGGGTCAAAAGGTCATGATTTTCATGCTTGCATGAAAAATCATGACCTTTTGACCCTTGGCTCATTTTATTTTAATTTTTATCTTTGCTTTTTTCTTTGTTCCATCTGTAGACATTGCGGCAATTGTCACTATACGACCTTTTCCTGCCTTATAGGTTTTCACCACGCCCTTAGATGATACTGTTGCATATTTTTTATTACTTGTACTCCATTTTAGTTTTTTGTTTATCTTTTTTGATGATAGATTCGGTGTTACAGTTGCTTTGATTTCTAATTTCTTACCGGCTTTCACGGTCTTTGAAGCCTTTAGGCTAACCTTCTTTACTGCGTTTGGCATAATCTTAATCTTATAAGCAGCCTTCTTTCCGCTTCCATCTTTTGCAATTGCTGTAATCGTTACCGTCTTATTCTTACCGGCTTTTTTCGTTTTCACTACACCTTTCGATGAAACCGTTGCATATTTTTTATTACTGCTTTTCCATGTTACTTCCTTATTGGCTGCATTCTCAGGTGAAATATTTGCTGTTAACTGTATTTTTTTACCTGCAGCAATTTGTTTCGATATACCGGTAATCTTAATGCTTTTTACCTTTTCATTCTTCGAGGTATAAATGGTAATTTTCATTTTTGTCTGGTTTCCGGCTTTATCCGTTACCACAATTTCCTGAACCCCATCTACAGGTGAAAGTGTAAATGTACCATCTTGTGAAATGGCAATATTCTTTCCATTACTGGTGACAGATACAACATACTTTTTGTCTACTTTCGCTTTTACATCTCCGTAGTAGACACCACCATCCTGAATACCTGTAACAACAGGAGCCTGTTTTAGAAGAACCACACCCTGAGAATTTACATATACCTTATTTCCTGCTTTATCTGCAACTTTAGCATAAACAATGTATTCACCTTCTGCCTCCAGTTTCAACTTAGCGGTATATTCCTTCCATGCAAGTGAAGAATCTTTCAGTTGTATTTCTGTCAATGGCTTACCCGAAATGTAATAGCTTATATCTGCTACTCCGCTTCCTGCATCCTCTGCTATGATTTCTACCATCTGCGATTTATTATAGAAAAGTCCAAAGGTAATCGTGTTCAAGAAACTCTCCCATTTATTTTCCGCAATTGAAATCCTGGCTGCAGGTGCTGTCTGGTCTAAAACACCTTCCACTGAAATCGTCTGGTCTTTTTGTATATTTTCTATACAATAATAACCTTCTGCATCCGGGTTTAACGCCACATCATTTGCTTTTACAACAAAGTTCTCCGTCTTCGTGTAACCCTCTTTCACTTCAACTTTAAACTTGTAAGAACCTGCATATGGAATGACGTTGGATTCTGCTGTTTCTACGTACTCATATCCGTCTCCCTCTGTAAGATAAATTGTGTAATACTTTAATTCCGGTTCACCGGTTTCTATACGTAAGGAATCTTCAAACGTAACTCCACTTCCTAATTCCGCTTCAAATTTTCCTATAACCTGGCTCGCGCCTCCTGCACCGGTTGTTTCTACCACGTTTCCATCTGCAATAAATGCTGCATCCCCGCTGGCAATTTCAAAAGTTGTACCCGGAAGTTTTGTTAAATCAATCTTTGTGCCATCCTCTAACACACCGATCATAGATAAGCTAAGTCGTTTTGTCTCCGATATATCCACAATACCTTCTGACGTTTCTTCGTTCTCTGCACATAGTTCTGTGTATTTTAATTCATTGGCTAATTTTGAAATCAAATCTCCATTTTGTAATTCCAGCGAAACAGTCGTTTCATTTCCTGCTGCATCTTTTGCAGAAATTGTTAATGTGCTGACATAAGTATCCATGTTGTTTGGCACATCTAAGGTCAGGTCTAACAAGCCATTCGAGATCTTCGCATTTAAATCTCTGTCCGCCTCGCCAATAACAGTTCCATCTATCGAAAATGTGTATTTCGCATCATTTTCTGCAACGGCTTTGATATTTACCTGCCCATTTCGAATGATATCTCCGGAAATCGGTGTTTCTACCAGCAATAGCGGTGCTTTCGTATCTACTACCACCGATTTTGTTATTATTTTCTTATCTCCCTGTTCGTTTTCACAAGAAAATTCCAAAATATGTTCTCCGTCTGTCAGGGACAGATTTTCTGTAAATTGAGTGCCGGTTGTATCGTATTGATATACTTTTCCCTCTGCTCCATCTACGCTCAACGTTCCCTTCACCGGAATATCACTCTTGATGATTAATTCTGCTGCATTTTCAGCTATATTTGCAGCTTCTTTCTCCGGAATATCTGCTCCATTTACATTAAAAGTAATATTTGGAAGTTTGTGTTCACGAAGAACACATGCTTCACTCTTCTTTTCTGAACTGCAATATATCGTTTCTTCGCTATGATCTGCTGCACGTACAGATACCTGATACGTTTTTCCCGGAGTATATCCTATATTAACAGTATTTCCTGTTTCCCGGGCTTCTCCATTGCTTAAGGTTTCATATTCCATCATTTCATAGCTTCCACCAATACGCAGTTCCCCATTTTTTGCCTGCTCTTTCGTAAAGTAAAGTCCACTTTCTTTTAATTCGTTATCTTCATAGACATCTACATAATAGCCGGCTACTTTCTCATCTGTAAAATCATCGGTTATCTTCACTTCTAACTTGTTATTTCCGCAGTTCTCAAGCTGCACGTTCTCTACGCTGCCCGGCGCTTTGCTATTTTCATGTGAAATCGGGGCTTTTGACTGCAATGTACTGTAAGTTTTACCTTCTTCAATAATTGTTACATTTACATAATAATCTCCGCTTGGTAAAGAATCCGGAATTGTCACGTCGGTGGTTCCGGCAGTAATTTTATCCAATCCGGATATCTCTGCTAAGGTAACATCTGCTTTTTCTCCTGCTTCTTCTGACAAGGTAATATGTAGTTTCGTGTTCTCCGTAGCATTTTGGGCATTCCAGCAAACATTTAACTGATTTCCATTTTTAGTTGAAGTAACCTCTCCTGTCAATTCCGGTAATTCTTCTACTTCAACAACACCGACAGAAACCGGCAGTCCCGTTCCATCTTCTCTCGTTGCGGTAAGAAGATATGGCTCTGCATTGCCTTCTAAGGCAATATATGCAACAGCATCTTTTCCTTCACCAACGATATTCACATTTGAAGACTGTGTAGCTTCCTGCTTTTCTGCAAGAGTACCTTCCGCACTGTAGAAATCTAACACATTCTCACCAGTTCCATTTTTCTGCACAAGAAGGCAATCTTTCGTAAGGCTGTCGCTTGCACTTACTGTATTCACAGTTAACAGGTAAGTTTTACCCGGTGCTAATGTTATCAAGTGTTTATTTACCTCTACATTTGACTGTATGCTTGTATTCGCGCTTCTTTTTAGACTTCTTGAGCTTTTCGAGCTTAGTGATCTTATGTCAGCATCAGTAAGTGATACATCTTTACCACTACCACATACAAAGTTCAAATTCGAACCGAGCTGCAGATATTGTGTTTCTCCTGTCGTTTCATCATAATCAACTGCACGCGGCTGCGTCATCTGTGCATATGCTGCCTTCGCTGTCCTTGCTTTCCCTGTCTTGAAGCTTACTTTTCCCGAATCCCAATAATAAGTAAATCCGAGACGTATAATTTCAAGCAAGGTCACCGAGCCCCACATTTTTTTCGTGCCTCCGCCTAATTCAGCCGAGGCTATTTCCATACCACCAACGACAGGTATGAAGGAAGGCACTGAAATTGCTACACGCAGCATCATTTCAAAAAGTTCTTCCCTTCCTATCACATAAAAACTTCCTTTGAAAATCTGCAGGAAATTCACACTGCCTTCCAGGGACACTTCCATGCTTGGATACCATGCAAGACGAATACTTCCACCATCTAAAAACTTTGCCTGCTTCACAAATTTCAAACTGACATCCGACAGTTTTACTCCAATTGAACGTAAAGACAAGGATAAATCTGCTGATCCTGTCATTATTTTCATCAAATCAAACTGTACGTTTAACAGTAATGTCAATGGCGGAATTCCATCTGTTCCGTAAATCGTATCGTAGAGGTTTTCAAAACCGCCGCCACCTCCTGTCAGCCAGAGCACACCCAGACCATCCACATTAACACCAGGTTCAAAACCACCCAGTGTGAAGTACAGCTTGTCCGGAATCGGTGCACCACTTTCGTTCCCTTTTACGACCAGCGCAAATGCCATTTCAAAATTAAGTGTTTTGGCTTGTCCTGATACACCCACTTCATAACCTCCAACGGTATTAATTGCAAGGTCTCCTTCCATGGAATTTGGTAAAAAGCTTACAATATTTGGCAATGTCAGATGAGCATCCATATTAATACCAAGATATCCTGTCTTCTTTCCATTGTTTCCATAGAGAATATCATTGATAGCCACACCACCTGAAAACTTTGTTACTTCCTGTTGCTCCGGTGCTTCTTCTGAAACCCAGCTCTCAAATCCATACGGATCTAATCCACTCGTACTGTCCATCTTCTTAAAAGTCCAGGAACTGGATTTACTTCGATTTTCTCTTGCCACCTTAGCACCACCCGGTGTCATGAACGAAAGATCTAACCCACCACCAAAAGAAATAATGTCATAACTTTTAGCATTTTCATCGATGCTGTTTCCTGCGGTGTCATTCATTTTTCCAAATATACCATAGCGTAAATCTATCAGGAAACCACCTACACTTTGGAGAAAACCATAGGAACCATCCCAGGAAAGCTGCATATATTCCTGATTTTCTCTGGTTGTATCTCCATCCAATGTTTCACCACGACTGTTATATATTGGAATTACATATTCTGTTCCTTCATTTAACCTGATATAAGAAGTCCCGTCCCGTACCAGAGTAGAAGCACCTACCGTTGTCAGCTTACCATCCATGGCAATTTCAACACTTCCACCATTTACGCTTACATCAAAGTTATTTCCTTCATAAAGCAACGCATTATTAATTGTAATTGATGTGTCTTTTCCGCAAATACGGTAATTCTCGCTATCATTCTCCTTTAACAGACTTCCACGCAAGGTCAACAAAATTTCTTCCGTCGAATTGGTTTCTTCTAACTTTGAAAGATACTGATCATAGCCACTCTCATCTCTAAATGCAGTTACCTTGTATGTATTCTCTGCTCCTGTACTTACCGCTAAAACACCGTAACTGTCATTCCGATAAGATTCATCGTCAGTCATCACCACCGACATTCCATCCGAATAAATATCCTCCGGGACACCATTTGGCCGATTATTTTCTGACGAATCCCAAATCAGATGTATGTCATATTTTCCAGGAAGCATATACTCATTCAGGTAAAAGCTTACTGACGTTCCATCTGCACTAATCGCCATACTCTCTTTTTCTACTCTATAAGTAACAGATGCATCTGCTTCACCTCGCAGTTCTAAATAACGGAATGAATGATGATTTAAAAAGGTCATTCCCTTTCCACTCATCGTCAGATATCTGCCATTATCATTATAAAGAATCTGCGGTTCTACTGAAAGAATAGAGATTGTTGGCAATGTCGGGTCTTTTGCCGGAATATATATGGTATTCTCTGTTGTTCCAATACAGAAATCCTCAGCATATACACCTAATTTATTGACTTGCGGGTCAAAGTTGTAAACCTTAGTCACAAAACTTCCCAATTCATGGGATTCTTTAGGCGTAAATTGAAAATCAAAATATGTCGGTATGGATTCACCCGGTGAAAAATCCTCAATCTCCGTACATACCGGATTAATATTATCGTATACCGTCCATTCACCTGAATCATCTTGTCGTTCTGCCGAAATCCCCATAGCATATACAACTACACGTACGTTTTTCCAGGTAATTCCTGAATCATCAGGATTGGTAACGGTTGTATTGATTCGCACACGATTATTCTCTCGTCCTGTTGAACCCACAAAGGCTGTTCGTGCTTCGTTAAAATTCATACGGGCAGGAGCGGTCGTATGAATCAACACCCGATTTCCCTCATTTTTCAGATTGGCCGTTACACCGTAATAAGTAGAAAAGCTCTTACTTTCTCCTGCTCCTAAAACGCCTAAATCGTAATAAAGAGCAACTGCGGAGTCTGCTGTCTTAATACGATTGATCTTGCTGGTAAAGTTATATTTTTCATCAACCTTATAGTCAAACTTGGTAGACGCAAGATTTGCCCAGTGAGCAAAAATCATTTTATAAGGCTTTTCTGTTTCATTTACGCTGTTCACTCCAAACGCAGCTATAGATGAATCGCTGACACTGTCTCTTGCAAAATAGTCCACCGGAACGAATTGTCCCTTAGTACGATCTAATTCGGTTTCTGTTACATATCCCTGAAAACCATTTCCGAGGATATCATCTCCTGCTTCATATATTGCGTAATCCTGGTCTCCAAGCTGTGTATCCATCAACAACCGGCTCTTAATACTTTTTTCTGAATCTGTTGTGTTCTCAACCGTATAAATAATCTGAGCTGTTCCTAATTGTTCAGATGCCTCATTATTTACCAGTTCGATACGTTGTGTATATCGAATACCGCCAACTGACCATACACTTGTAATTCCCTCTGTATCACTTGTGGTCTTCACCTTCTCTGCAAACAGATAGTCGTTACCAAAAATATACTCTTTCCCATCTTCTCCTCCAACCTGGAAAGAAGTGAAGGAACTGTCATAGTATTCTCCCGAGTGTAACAGTTGCTTATTGTTGTCGGTGTCTTTTCTAAGATCACCTTCTTTGGTATTAATCGTATATCCGCCATTTTCCTTATTAACGACAACTTGCAGATATTCATTTGAAACGCTCACTGTACCTGTCTCTTTACTTTGCTGTGCCAGCGCTTCCACAGGAAGCGACTGGAACGCAAGAACAGTGGCTAAAAAACCTGCTAAAACACGCTTTAACATCTATTTTCCACCTCCCTATTTGAGTAACTATTCAGAGTCCATTCGCAAAATCGCCTCTGCGAGGCTTTCCTTTTGCTCATGCAGGGCTCTCGCCCTATAGATTTATAAAATTTTGCTCTGCTGAGCAAGCTCCCCAGAGCAAATTTTTATAAATCCGCATGACTCTGAACAGTTACCTATTTGACGAAAATATACACCAGATAAGCATCACGTTCTGCCGTCTGGATCAGCACTGTATAATAACCACTTTCATTCACTGCAAAGCTGTCTTTAAAAGAATTACCATACTTCATTTGTGCCTTTGTCAGATATCCCTCAGACCAATACATGCTGATTCTTCCGCCTGTTACTGCTGCATCTTTTAATTTCTCAGGAAGCTCAATGGATATATTGGGGTTATGTGCCTTTTCAATAACTGCCATACCACCGGAAATCGTCTGCTTTCCGTTTACTATGATACAGGTATCTTCTGCACTCATTACTTTTAGACGTCTTGTCTTTTGTGTTTTATTCCCAACTTCATCGCTTGCAATTAATTTCACTATGTAGCTTCCCGGTGTTTTCAAAACGGACTCATCTAATTCGACTTCCAGTTTACATCCCTTGTTACTATATCCACCCTGTGCATAATCCTGAACTTCAACGCCTTCTGTTATCGCAGCTTTCACGTCTGCAACGCTGCAGCCTGCTAAGACAACGGCAGCTTCTGATGGCAGGGTAACCCTCGGAGCATCCTTATCCAAAAAGCCAATCGTAAGTCGGGAAACACCTGTATTACCGTACTGATCTGTAGCGATCATTTTATAATTTCCATTTTTACTGATTCGATAATTTGCATAAACAGACGCACTTTCAATACTTAATTCTGTTTCTTTCGAATTGCTGTTTTCCTCTACAATCACAACCTTTGTCTTTGCTTCGTCCGTTGTAACCTGCAGTAAGAAGTCCTCTTTACGAACATCTGCCACATAATTCATTGCATCTTCTTCTTTCCCCAGCATGTCAATTTTACTTCCGTCCAGTTCTTTAAAACAGAAGCTTAACGTTGGCGCTTTTTCATCAATTTCTGTTACGCGCACACTGCTGCTCACGATATTTCCGACCTTATCTGCAAATGTAAACCTGTATTCTCCATTTTTGTCTATAGTCTTCGCGTATGTCGTCTGATAAAGAATTTCTCCGTTTTCCCCTGTTACTTTTTCATTTGCACTGGTAACTGCTTCATCAAACTCGAATTCTATTGTAACTTTATTTGTTGCTTCCACATATTTCTTTTCTGTTTTTACAATAGATGGTGCAACCTGGTCAATACAAGTAAGAGCTCCCTCTTCCGGGAATGTATAATCTGCCGAGTTACCACATACATCATATACAGTAAACCTGGCCTGACAGTTTTCTGAAAATTCTAAAGTCGCTGTATTTCCCAAAAAGCTTACCGTATACCCCGCTGTTTTTTCTGATTTTACAAGCTTAGCTACTGTTTCATCAAATTCAAGATACAGGCGAACAGACCCATTTGTCAGTTCATTTATATTTCCCGAATTTGTCAGCCACTGGCTTTTCGTCAGAACCGGCGCACTTTTATCTACAACAGATACTACCGCAAGTAAGGTTGTTCTATTTCCAGCTGCATCTTCTAGCAGAACCTGAACCTCTCCGTTTTGTGAAAATAAGAGATACTCTCCGTTTGCATCTGTTTTTACGCCTTCCGTAAGAATCATACTGTCAGCTTCATGCTTAATATATACCTTTACATCTCCATTATCCTGCTTTTCATATACAAATTCGCCGGTCGGTGGAATAAGATCTATGTTGTTTACACCTATTTCCACATCCACGCTATTTTCGGCGGTCAGTTTAAATTTCGCATTTCCATTATCGGTAAACGTAATTCTACACTGTTCTTTATTATATTTAATGCAATCGGTATCTTCTGCTTCTGATATAACTGCCGGTATTCTTTCACCTTTTTCATTTAATGCTTCCATCCAAACGGTTACATTTTCAGCAGAAGGCGCTAACTCTGCATTTGCAATATCCGTACTTGTGTAAACTCCCATATTTTCTGTACCTTGATAGAACGTAACCAGATAATCTGTAATTTCGCCGTTCTCAGAAATAAATCTGGTGTTTTCTTCCTCCACCGTAAGTGTTCCTTCATTACCGGCTTCATCTACATATTTAAACGTATAAGAACCGGGACTTGAGAAATTGTATTGTCCATTGCTCTCATCTAAAAAGGTAACATTTTCATCATCAAAGCTTACAATCTTATAGCTTACCTGTCCGTATACTGTTGTCGTTATCTCTCCGTTCTCCGCATATGTCGTTATTTCTCTGCCAAGAACTTCACGGTCCCATGTCGGAACAGGAGGTTCCCTGTCAATATTCTTCACGTAACAGGTTAATGTCATTTCGGAAATCACACTGGTATGCTCACTGTCTGATATTGCCAGAGTGTAATTTTTTTCCCCATTCTCTGTAAATACAATATTTGCATTACGATAATAGGTCTGGCCGTCAATTTCTACACTCTCACTACCCGTCATGGTTCCTTCTGCTTTCACATAAAGATTTTCTGCTTCTGCTGAAATCATGGCAGTTACATCTTCTTTTGTGCTTGTCGTATGAGAATACATGACATTATGCTTATATGCTGCATCCATGTTTGCCGCAATTTCCTGTTCATATATTCTTCCAAACAAATCTGCATATTCAACGGTAAATGTACCGGTTTCATATATCGGAAGATTTCGGAATGCAACCGCGTATTTCTCTTTTCCCTGATCACTTTCCATATTGAGTAATTTTACCGGTGCATGAAAGCTAAGTGCACTGCCGAAACTATATTCTGCCGGTTCTGCACACACTTTTGGAGCATCCACGGAAAGCGGAATCGTTTTTTCACTATGATCACCGTAAGGCTCTGTCGCACGTATGGTAATTGTCTTCGGTTGTACTCCTTTTCCATCTTCCATTGATTTTGCTGCAGAACGAATACAGAATGTACCGTCTTCCTCCCAAACCGTATCGGAAAGTCTGCCCGGGAATGCATTTTCTTCCTGATTTATTGAATACCAGATTTCACTGACATTCTGCTCTTCTTCTGTTTCATCCTCCGGATTTTCCTCAAGCCATTTCATGTACTCATCATCAAAACGGAATTCTAAGGACTTTGTATTCTGTTCCACTTTACCGCTTACTTTAATCTGCGTTGTACTTTCTGATTTCAAATCCGAAATCTCCGGTGCAGTACTGATATAATCAATCTCTTTTGTCTCTGTTTTTACATTTCCCTCCTTGTCAGTAAGTGTTACCGTAAGTATCCCATTTCTCTCAAAGCGCCAAATACTCTCTTTTAAATCACCTGGATCGCCACCATCTATTCGGGCAGCCGATGTTCTATCTTCATACTCTGCCGTAACTTCTATTTTCTCAAGTTCTTCTCCATTTGTAATACATGCACTGACTTCTACCGCATCCTTTATTTTTGTGCCGTCTTCCGGTTTCGAAATATCTGTTGTTATCTCGATCTCAGGTTCTACTACCTCAATGATAATTTTATAGACTGGGGATAGATTTCCCGAGCATGACTCAAACTGATAATAAAACTCATTTAATCCTGTTTTCAGTTCCGGCTCATAGGATAATGCCATAAGAGAATTATAATATGCACCTTCTTCGCCTGTATCCCAGGAACCACTTTGTTTATAATAGTTACCCATCGGCGTGTAGATTGATTCAAGCTTAATCTCTCCTGTAGTATCATCATAAGATAACCCATCAAGCGATGCGCATCCCATGTATGCATTTCTGGCTTCATATGGACTATCAAACTCAGTAAGATCTGTCTTATCTTCCAGTTCCACATTATAAGTACCATCCATCGCATAAAATACAAGCATTGGTGCAATCTCTTCTTCACCTGAGACACTCCTTGGTTTAATCTCTTCTCCACTTGAGACACTCTTATTTCGTGATATGGTGATTATCTGCACATCTTCTGTTTTATCAACAATTTTTCCATCTTCCCAGACAAGATTTGCCGCTTTTCCTTCTGCTGCCCAATCCCGAACCGTTTCTGGTGTGATTGTTACTTCTCCATCTTCTCCTTCTTTCCAATCAAATTTCGTCATTCCGGCAACACCGCCTGAAATTTCACATTCATTTGTCACAGTGAACCAATGAATATCATGAATCGGTTCTAATTGCTTTGCCTCCTCACCTTCTACTGCCGGTTTTGATTCTGCAGGAACTATATAAACGTCTATTTGAAAACCTTGCGGTCCATTCTTTATATGTTCAAATACAGACGCCGGAATCATTTTATTAATGGTGTAACAATCGCACACGATCTTATTTGTATGCGCATCAAAACGATCTTCAATAAATTTGTCTGCCGGTACGAAATCTTCTCTTGTAATCGGTACTGTATAGATTACTTCCTGTGTATCACTATCCGATATTTCAATTCTGGAATTTTGATAATCAATTTCATTTCCTCCATATGCTTTCCCTAAATAGATTACATTGGTATAACATAAATCATTTCCGGTCAGGAAAAGATAACTATCTTCCTGTCCGCTTGCATATTGCATATCCCCGGAACCAAAACGGGCATTGTAGACCTCTACGTTAATAGGGGTGATGTTGCCATAGTCGCTATAGTTTATTATTGCTCTGTCCGTAAAGTTGTTCAGAAATTGAAAGGTAATGGATTCATAGGAATAGTTTCCTTTTGTATCTTTTATTCGAACTACCAGACCTCCCGGACGATTCATTTTTTCCACAGGATAAAAATATTCAGCGCTACTCCACACATCAAATTTTACATCCTTTGAACTTAATGTCATCGAGCCTGTGTAAAATGTCTCTTCACCACTCTGACCTGTTTGCACATCCGGCACAGTTGTCAAATCCATTACTGTATATCCTTTATATCCTGTGTCTGCCGGATAATTGCCTGGAATAGCATTATCCTTTTCTGAATATGGCTTCGCCATCCAGCAATACGCCAATTCGACTACATCCGTAAAATCAACCTTTACACTTGGTGTTCCGCTAATCAGACAATCTGTCGGCGTATCACTTGTCAGTTTCACTCCCGCTTGTGTATTATCAAAAGTTGAAGTAAATGTCTCTGTTACGGATTGTCCTGCCGCTGTAACTGTTACCTTCACGGTACTCTCATAAATTGCCTGTTCCAAACCAATGTTCTTATTTTGAATCTCAATATATTGTTCTGTTCCGTCACCGGTAATGGTTTCTGTTGTCGTACCTTCCGTTTTCGTTTTTGTTACCTTCCACTCATAGCTATAATGAATCTCTGACAGATCACGCACAAACAGTTGAAGCTTGTCATTATCCACCCATCGGCTTTCGATCCTTGGTGCAATTGTATCTGCATGAATCTGTACATATTTTGTCTGGCTTCCTCTATTTCCTGCCTGATCCGTTACAGATAATCTAATTCCCAGTTCTCCTAATTCACGTTCTTTCGGAAGTTTAAGAAACAGGTATCTGTTATAGCTTCCATTCGAACCGCCGTCCGCGAAAATGATATCCGCATTGGCGCTTCCATTCTCTGCTGTCTGCCAATCATTATCTGCTACGGCCTCCGTATCAAATAAGGCATATTGGAAATCTTCACCATTTCCATTAAATGACGGAGAGGAATAAATCGACATAACCCCTTCACAACCTTCCAGGGAATAATCATCTTTCATTGTTAATGGGATTCGACAAATCGCTTCTGTTGTATTATCATTAGCTCCGCCCTCTATCCACTCAGGCTCTCCTATTGTCGATGTTGCCGGATGAAAGTCCAGTTTGTATTCACTGTTATAGGAAACTTCCTCTCCGTTAAATTTTCCATCCTCAATCAATGTGCCGGCTAATTCATTTCCAACAGCGTCTTTTATGTTCAAACCATTTTGCGTTTCTAATGTTTTGATTTTAATCGGTTCCCCTGGTGTTTCCGTTTTCCATCTATTTGAACCAACGAAAAGATGATACTTTAGGGTTGTCCTTTTTGCACTATTTCCGGTTGCTGATGTCACCGTCATACCATAGTTTCTATAATGGCCATCACCACCGCCAAGCTGTACCGGATTTCCATCACCATCTAACACGTTCAGCGTCAGTAACGGAAAATCTTCCGCCCCTCTTCTAAAATAAGAAAAATCTCCTACATTAGCAATTTCTTTTGACAGGTTTACTTCTATGTCAATGTATTCTCCGAACCTGACATATTCTGAATCGGAACCATCTGTTGTAACTTTTACATCTGTAATCTTTAACGGACGCTTATCTACAACCAATTTATCTGACAAAGTTTTTTCAAATCCGGTTACATTTCCCCCGGTGCTCATCCCCATCGGGTTCCCCGACAAATCATAAATATGGCTAAAAAGGTCTCCATTATCTGAAGAATTAAATTTCACTTTACGGAACTCGTAGTAATCTCCTCTTTTCACTTCCTCATTCGGGTCTTCGATCGTGTATTTAAATATCATTGCCGGAAGCGAAGTATTTTTACTTGGCGCATAGCTGTAGAATTTTGCTGAAGCAGCTGTTGCAGAAGAACCACTTATTCCCATCGTTTCTATTTTCAAAGACAAATTTGAAAGAAACGAATCGATCGATTCCCCTTCTTTCAAACGGAATGTTACCGGTTCATCAAATACAAGTGCAATATAGACATCTCTATTTTCAATGTCATCCTCTACGCCCAGGCTGGTTAATGGCTTCATATCCCAATCCATGAAACCGACTTCTTTATCCTCCGGAATTCTATTATTCTCTTCATCCTCAGAATCATAGACCGGATTCTGATCATATATACCAACATAGCTTACTTTTGGCCCCTGCTTATCCCTTCCATATACGGTAATATTCCTGAACTTAACAGGACTGACACGACCGAATGCATTCTTTCCTTCAAAAGTTAAGCTCTTATTCGAATCGCCACTTCCCCAATATTTCTGCTCATCAGAAAATAAAAGTGCATTCGAACTCATATTAAAATTATCCCATCGATCATAAGTTGGTGTCCTTTTCGTCTCGTTTGAAAAAGCACTGAAACTTGCGTGAATCTTCGTAACCTTCTTTGCGACAAAGTACGATTTTTTCTCTTCTCCACCTCGTGCCTGTAATCCGTATGAAAAATTAAGATCACCTTTAGAGATAAGGTTTAACATATTTCCATTGTATTTTGTATCTTTCTTACCATCTTTTATCGGATCAAAACGGTGATTTGTCCATTCTCCCGATTCTGTTTTTTCATAAACATTACCAGTCAGACCTGTAGACTTCGCATAACGCATACGGTATGTTCCTTTTAATGTACTGGAGATATATTCCGGTAATGCAGATCCGGGCACTCCCTGATAATTTACTTTCAAAACATCATCTAATAAGAACAGATCATTCAATAAGTAATTGTTTTTACTCAGCCATGCCCTCTGTTCTTTATATGTAACATCTTTCTTAGACAATACCGGATCCGTCCCCAGCACAGTCATCGCATCATCAAACAACGCTACCGTTCTGGTCTCGCTGTTCACATTCTTCGAATCATACGGAATCGAAAGTTCCGTCGGTGGATCATAAGTGTAGTTTGCTTCTGCCCCCACACTCATATCCGGAATCGGAAATAAATTCATAAACACAGTAGCTGCACACAGCATACTCAGTACTCTTTTCTTCACTTCTTTTCTTTTCATTGCTTTTGCGTTCATAGATTTTCCCTCCTCTCACGTCCTGACAGCCTGGATCTTAATAATCAAAACCGTGTTAAACCGCTGGTAATACTTTACTACTCAGTTAACATATATCCCCCTTAAAGTATATCAAAATAAAAAAAAAGAAAATAGTGACTTTTAGTCACTACTTCTTTCTAAACTCATTTCATGTATTGTTCAATTTCTTTTCGATTCTTAATCGAAAGCTTGTTCATTACACGAACAAGAATATTTTTTACGCTTCCCAGTGCATAATTCAAATTTTGGGCAATTTCCTCATTCGAATATCCCTGTGCCAGTAATACAGCTGCAAAGTATTCCGTTTCACTTAATGACTGAGGTAACTGCTCTAGTTTTTCCCGATCTAAACAACCCACCAGGCGAAGCAACCGCTCAATTCGTCCACGTAAAACTGCCGGTATGCAGGGTTTTGTGATATAATCTGCTCCCTGTAGTAATCCTTTTACCTCTGATTCCGCATCATTAAGGCTCGTTAGAAATATAACCGGTGTTTTCTCATAACGCGGATTTTTACGAATCTCCGTTATAACTTCATAACCGTTAGCTTCAGGCATCAGAATATCCAGGAGAATTAAATCTACCCAGTTTCCAGTGTTCAAATAGTTTAATGCCTGTGAACCACTTGCCGCAAGACTTACGATATATTCACGCCCCAATACCTGTTCTAATTGTTCCAACATACTAATATCATCATCTACAATCAATATTCTGCTTCTATAATCCATTGGTTAATCCTTCTCTTAAATAATCGCTGTATATTGCTGAAGCTTCTTCGAACCGAATATGTGACACCGCTTCCCGCATCTGTTGAAGCATTTTCTGTTGTTGTGGTGTCTGTGTCATAGATAATAGTTCATTTATACAGGCAAGTGATGGCCTCCGCTGCAAATGTTCTAAATATTCCTGCAATTTCTGTTGTAACTCTTCCCTATTGTAAACCTCTTTCTCTTCGGTATTCCCACATGCGGCTTCTTCTATCTCAGGTTTCAATCTCTCAAGTCCGTCTATTGCCTTCTTGTACAGGTAACGTAAATGCGGGAGTAAGCTTATGGCTTCTCTGCCCTCTTCGTTTTGACACAGCTTTTCCATACGCCTGGCTTCCTCAGCCAAACGTAACATCCCCATATTCTCTGCCCTTCCTTTTAATGTATGAACGATGTAAACCAACTCCTCGATTTGATCTTTTTCTTCCATTTCAATAAGCGAACGTAACGTGTCTGCTGAGTGTTCAAGGAAAATTTTTGCGCCAGACAGGTACTGCTGAAAATCTCCCTCAAAAAATGGCATAGCTGAACTTAAATCAATATGATAGGAAATAAGCTCTTTTTCATATTCATGATAAGTCTTTTTCGAATCCTTTGCCTTTTCCGGTACGTTTTCTATCATTGTAACTAACTCCTCCGGCAGATACTTAATTAGAATCTCCACCATGCTTCCCCATGGAATTGGTTTCGTCAGATATTCTGTAAAACCCGATTCTAACATTCGTTCTCTCGTTCCTGACACCGCATTCGCTGTCAGTACAATCACCGGTGTTGCAAATTCCGGCATATTCCGAAGTCGTTTTAGTGTTTCCTTTCCATCCATGTCCGGCATCATATAATCTAAAAATATAACATGATAATTTTTTGCATGCACTGCCTCTAACGCTGCTTTTCCAGACGATACGGTATCCACCTGCATTTTTGTCCGGGACAACAATTCACGCATTACAGATAAATTTTCCAGATTATCATCTACTACTAAAATCTTTGCATCCGGTGCAACAAATGCCCCTGCTTTTGTCTGACTTTCTACCTCTTCCATATCAGCTCGCGTCTGTGGGATTTCCACTGTGAATATACTTCCGCACTCTTTTTGGCTTTCTACCTGTATGCCTGCTCCCATAAGATCACATAATTCTTTCACGATAGCAAGACCTAAACCGATTCCTTCTATATGCCTTTTCACAGATTGTTCTGCTCGTGAAAAGGCTTCAAATAACAGTGGTATTGAATTTTTCTTTATCCCTATTCCCGTATCCGCTACCGACATGCACAAAATAATTTCGTCTTCTGTCTGTCCCTTTTTTACAGAAACAGAAAGTGTAACAGAGCCATTGTCTGTGTACTTTACTGCATTACTTATCAGATTGATCATGATCTGCTGTATATGTACCATATCTCCACTCAGTACCGGTGGCAATTCCTGTTTCACAAGGCGAAATTCAAGTTGTTTTTCCTGACATCTGGATTGTCCAACCAGTTCTAATACCTGTAACAGATCATCTGTCCGATATGGCGCTATGTATAATTCCGTCTTTCCTGCTTCTATTTTAGACATATCTAAAATATTATCCAACAGTCTTCTTAAAAGCTCACTTGCATTCTGAATCTTTTCTACATAAGATTTAATTTTGGGATCTGTGGTCTCCATTGAAATCAATTCATTGATACTTAAGATCAAGTGTATCGGTGTCCGTATCTCATGACTCATATTCGCCAGGAAATTTGTTTTTGCACGATTTGCTTTTTCCGCCTCATCTCTCGCCAGCTCCAGTTCTTCTCTCTGTCGCTTGTACATACGAATTTGTACATACATGGTGAGACTTAACACCACACTAACGGCAATAAAATCAACAATCACATCTATTAAGATATCTTTTTCACTTCCAAAAGGCTGCGTTCTCTCCGGATGAAGATAAGCGAATACGCAAAAGCCGGAATAATACACCAATTCAAAAATCACAACTGCGAACATCCGACGACCTTCCAGCATATATACCGTATACACTACTCCAAAAATGAAAAAGTATACCATTCCACCAGTATATCCACCTCCAAATAAGAACAAACTTGGAAAGAGGATCAGAAATATGCATATTACAGATATCCAATAACAGATACTTTGTTTTCCGCCTTTTGCCGAATAAATCAGTAACAATAAGGAAATGATCCCGGTTCCTGCATTTATCCCTGTACTTACCGGCAACTGTTGAACCATGGATACAATCGTCATGGCTATACAGATGATTACTCCGGTCATCGCTAATACATGATATATTTTAACACGCAGTTCTAACTCTTTTCGAAAAAATGTACGAACAAACTTTGAAATCAGTTGTTCCATGCTTTACTCTCCCATATGTTCCAGTACTTTTTGTGTATCAGGTATGATTACCGTAACAGTTCTTCCGTAAGCTTTACAATGGCCGCATCCTTTTCCTGAATGGTTCCAATCAGGGCTGCAATCACCTTCTCCAAACTCCGCCGTCACATTAATAACACTATATGGTTATTTTCGTGGACAAAACGATGTTTTACCACTTCTTATCACGCGAATATCCTTTATTTATCGGCTTAATAGACACACAGTCTCAACGGTACTTTCATTGTCCCAACTAAGTTCTTCTGTTTCCGCACCATTAAAATACACCGGAAAACGGAACTTAATGTGCTTCAGGAATCTGCCATCCGGCTGCTCCTGCTCATAAATGTCCACCTGCTCTACAAAACTGCTTAAAAACTCTTTTTTCTCCAAGTCGGTGAACTTATCATATAGTTTATCAAAATACAGTAGGAATTGATAGACGTTATCTTCCGAAATTTTCTTCTGCTTGATGTTCAGTAATCGGTTCTTTACCTCACTGATACTGTTCTCGAACATTGCGTTCAGGGACTCGAAAGCGGAAAGATAATTCCAATATGATAATTTTTTAACCTTATCCTCTATATTCATATCTTTTTCCTTTTCCTTTTCCCTCCGCGAGTAGTGGATCAACCCGCTCTGTTAAAATGTAAGTATGTCACCACATGCCAAATAGTGTACATTAACACATTTCTCAGCCAAATATACAAAAGCGTCAATCCCCGTGCAATGACATGTATAAAACTGCGTATCATGATATTCTAATAGTTTGCATGCCACTGCCTCCAATTGACTTTCTGATACCGTCTTCTTTAAGTGCGGAATAGAAAGATGAAATCCACCAATACATACATTCGGAATATAGTTTCCGGCTTTTTCTAAGATATTGATTATTCCGCAATGTCCACATCCCAGGATTAAGACCTTCTTATCACAATTCACTTCTAAATTTTGCTCATGTTCAAATTGATCCAAACCATTCTCATCATATAGTACATTATTTGCTTCTGAAAGATGATCCTTTGCATCAGAAACCGTAAAAAGACTTAGTTCCTGATCAATCTGATAATCACCATCCAACAAGAAAATCTGTGGATGGTCTATGAGTTTTGGTTCTAGACCGATATACTTAAGTCCCTCAGGTCTCTCACTGAAATGAGGTTCGAATGCTTTTCTTTGGATGTAAATTCTTGCAGTTTGGTTGATTTCCAAAAATTTTCCCAAGGCACCGCCATGATCATAATGTCCATGAGAAATAATAACAATATCTATATCCTCTAGCCGAATATTCATCTTTCCCGCATTTTCAAAAATGGTTTCATCTTGTCCAACATCAAACAAAACACGATGATTCTTGGTTTCAATATAGAGTGATAAACCATGCGCTGTTCTCATTCCACAGTTACTTGTATTCTCTACCAACGAACAAATTCTCATAAATCCTCCTAAATATAACTGCAAACTCTTCTGTATCTTTGAGGTCTTGGCATTTTTTATGTCTATTTCCGATATATACCGAAAATATTATACATTTTTTCCTTGCCATTTTTCATTTGCTCCTTTGATTTTGGATAAAAGAAAAGGACAATCCAACATTCAACACATCTGCTTCATTAGCATAGGTATACGCCACCTGTGCGGGCGTTAATTCTGGTGGAATCAGATTTTCTTTAATTGCATCTGTATGTATCCTATAATTCAACTTAGAAATTTCTCTATTCAAATTCCAATTCAAAGATAACCGACTGTTTTCGTCTGTCTTTAAACGCCTATAGTCTTTCATAATATATAGCTGAAACTCAGGAGAAATCCAAGTTGCGAAAGACATGGCAATATCGCTATGGGCATATGTTCCTCCGTAGCGTCCTGCTTTTGAAACGAGGCCAATAGCATCTGTCGCTTCTATCTTCTCCGTCGTCGGATGCCTTCTCGGCTGTTTCAACTCTTCTACCATATTAGGTGCATCATACATCGACAATCCCAATTCTCTCTTTACCTCTGCGATATATGCGGTATGTACTTTAAAACCATATTCCTTTTCCACATACTCTTGTATCATTTTATATGTAGCTTTTGGAGCAGGCTGATGTTGTTTTGCTCGCTCCACAATCTTATCCAGTGGTACTTTTCCCTCGCCTACTTCAAATTCAACCGTTACATTAATATGGCTATCTGGTGACTTGTGGGACAACAAACATACACTCTCCACATGCGGAATCGTTTTTCACCGCTTTAACAGTACGCGAACCCGCATGGTTACTTAGTTTTTACACCCTTTGACATGTTGCTAACATCCGCAATCATAAGGTTAAGACGTGGCGTACAGACCGTTTGACTTTGTAAACGTGTGGCAGGTACGCCGATATTTTGTAACACTTTTATAATGCAAAATCATTATAAATACTGCTACCGAATTTGGTACTATATCGGTCCGCAGATTTGTTTTGGGCAGTTTTGCGAATGGCATTAACACCCTTTCAATGTCCCCTTTTATTGAAACCGATATTTTCCTTTTCCATGTCCAGTTACCGGCATAATCACTTCACTATCAACCAACAGTTTTATTAACTTGGAAGCGCCTGATGGCTTTAATCCAGTAATCTCTTCTACTATCGTTCTTCCGAAACAATTTTCTTTTCCACATTTTGAAAATATTTTTACTGTATGATTTATTGTTTTTTCTGAAATCGTATCTGAGAAAGAAAGTAATTTATTTCGAATGTCCACTTTTGTTCTTTCAATGTCCACTTCTCCACTCTCAATATCCACTTTTACACCTTCAATGTCCACTTCTGCAAACCTTCCACTAATGTGCATCGAACGATTATGAAGTTCATTCTTCTCATCCAACAACAAATTTCTTAAAAACATTTCCAAATACTCAGTTGTCTCATGAACACCATTTTTTAAATCGTTATAATTAGCTCTAACAAGCGCATTCCTAAAATACCATGCGTTCTCCGCAAAAATATCATTGGTTACGTCAAATCCTAGCGTTCTAAGATACTTAATAAAAAATACTGCTGTAGTTCGTGTGTTTCCCTCTCCGAATACATGTATCTGCCATAATCTTGATACAAAGATTGCCAAGTGATGAATAATATCTTCCATACTCAGGTTTTTATAGCTAAACTTCTTTTCCTCTGCAAAATCATAGTCCAGGGTTGCGCGAAGTTCTGACGCACTTCCATAAAGGACCGTTGCTCCATTCAACACCCACTCTTTTTTTGTGATATTATAATCTCTCAGTTTTCCGGCATGTCCATAAATCCCAGCAAACAACTTTTTATGAATAGAGATATACTCATTCGGAGTAAAACTAAATGCTTTCTCCGACAAAATTTTTGCTATTCTAACGGCAACTTTGTCGGCCTCTTCCGTACGGTCTTCTGTATCTGCTTTTGGATTTTCTTCATAATACGTATTGAGAAGTTCTTGCGCTTCATCAATCGAAATATCACCTTCAATATTCTTTATTGCAGTATCAATCAAATACTTCGAAGGCTTTAATCCATCCACTGCTTGAAGTCCGATAGCTGTATGCCAGGCGTAACCTTTGTCTCTTTTATTCGGTTCTGATTGTTTTATATACTCTTTAAAAGGATCTTTATCCATCAAATTGCCTCCATTCATTTTTACCAATACCAGCTCTTTCTGATACTGTCTTGCAAAGATTTTTCCTTTTCTTCAGCACTTTTTTCATGCTGACGTTTTCCCAGATATTCATCCTCAGTCGCTATAGACGGATCATACCAGTCAGCTTTCTTCAGAGCCCATTCAATCCATTCTGGAGTAATATCTTCATTTCCACTATCTATCATGGCCTGAATATATTCTCTTATTTCCTTTGCAATTCTATAGTCTTCAGCTTTGTTTACAAGTTCTTTTACAAGACGAATTTCTTGTTCCTTTCTTTGTCTATTTTCTTCTCTGCGTCTCTCTTCTTCAACTCTCTTACGTTCTGCCTCTTCACGTGCTTCTCGCACAATTCTATTCTCTTCTGCCTTCTCATACAGGGTAACCAAAATATCACCCAGTCTATCTTCTAATTTTTCAGAATCGTTATCTCTAATGTAGCTTCGCTCCCCAAACACAATACGAAGTTTACCATTATATACCTTGTCATACTTTCTAATTTGCGGTTTTGAAGCCCATCTATGATTTTTTATATCATCATTATACTTTACGAGCGCCTGTGCCTCTTGCTTAGTCATTTCATGCTTCACTTGGTCTTGACTCTCAACCATACGAAATCTAACAATATCTCCTCTAATTTTTACAGACAAATCACTATTAATACTTCCACCTAAAGATTCAATTGATTTGAATACGGTATCTAATATAGCAATTGCACGTGCCATACACTCATCAGACATTTCCTTAAAGAATTCAGGCTCGTTTTCTGGTTTGTGATGTCTTGGATTATAGTATGGTCTACTCTGTGCTTCTTTCACCTTTGACTTATAATCTGCAATATCCTTCTTGTATTGGACCAACATTTTATGCAATCGTGTACTTTGACTTATCTGCAGATTGCACGCATATTCTAATACTTTATTTTTTTCCGTCTCATCCAAATAATCAAGAATTCCATCCGGCCACTCAGGTATGTTGTCCGTTTTTTTCTGCGGTAAATCTTCCTCGGCCGCTACGTCCAATTCTTCTGTTACGTCAGTATGCACTTTCTCTACTACTTCTGCCTTAGCTTTCCGAATACGCTTAACAACCGCGTCTTTCGTTATCAATGAAATTTCTGTATCTTCCAATCCAGAAAATTCCACAATCTCATTCGATACATCTTTTCCCATATTCTTCTTAGTCCAATAACCAGAAGAAGGAAATGGTATATTTTCTACTTTACAAGTTGCTATCAGCTTACCATAATTCAAGTTATATTTTCTGGCTACCCCTGCAACTGAAAGAGCCCATATTTCATCATAGAGCTGCTTACGAGTCAATTTAACTATTCCTTTTTCATTCTCCATCCTGGCAGCTCCTTTCCTGCGTATTTTTTGTCAACATCTTTGTATTTTCCAAGCGAAAACGCATATTCATAAAGCTCTAAGTCTGCTGATCCTCGTTTTCGCTTAATAGAAAAACCAAATCTTTTTTCATTTCTTCAAACTGTTCTATTATAGTATTTAGACTCTTTTCTATATTTTGAACTTGTACTTCTGATGTTTTTCCATACTTATATGCAATTAATCTCTCACCAATTATGTGATAGGACCAACTCTCAGAATATGTTCTATCTCTTTCTTCATTGTGAATTGCAAAACCAATTGGTAAAAGATCATTTCTCATGCCGATACTAACCGCCATAGGAGATATGCCTAAGTAATCTGCCGCTATCTTACATGTTATTTTACTCATATTTCTAATATCATCATCTGTGTATTTAGGCATAATTTATCTCCATTTCCAAAATATATTTACACGACTCCAGAACATCTTCCGGTATCATTCTATTTTTTCATTTCTCCATTTAATGACATTAATTGCGTGCTCAATATAGTTTTCATATTCGTCTTTATCCATATTAATCAAACTTTTTACAGACATGTTCTTGTATATTCCAGCAATTATTGCATCATCTCCGCACATATATGAATTTGAGTATTTGTTATAAAATGCCAATGCGTGATTCCTGATTTTCTCATTATTAAAATAAATGTAACTATTCAGAACCACCCTTATTCAAAAATGAAATCAGGGTGACCTGAGATGGCATTTTTGATTGCTTTGTAAGCATTGTATCCCTGCTTATGTACCGTGCCAACGTAGGACATGTCTTACCAGAACCAGTTGCAAGCACTGCCAAGTTCTTCTTATTCCCATCTTTAATGATTCTTCAAACTTTACTTCTGCTCTATATTGGCAGTCACGAAGACCACGCTTCTCGATTAATGGAAGGGCACCATACTCGGATTTTTTTCCAACGATCTGAAGCATCTTCTTAGGAGAATGCATCTGAGGCAGTTCTTCATAATCACTGTTTTCTACCAACATATTTTTGAAATATATCTTATTTCCATTAGCCATATACACTAAAGGAATAAGCTTCTCAAACCATAAGCCATACCAGTCCTGTGGAGAAACAGCATAGTCCTCTGCCTGCTTCTTAACTTCATCACCTAGAGGATTCTCTTCTCTTTTTGCCTCAACAACTGCAATAGCTTTTCCATCAATAAAGAGAAGGTAATCACTTTCTGTGTTTCCTCCCATCAAAGCTTCCTTAACAGCAGATGTGCTATTAGGCAGATATTCATTTCGAGCAACTATATCCCAACCGGCATTTCTTAATTGCTTATCAATTTTTACACGAGCTTTTTCTTCCGGTAACATAGGCATACACTTCCTTTCTAATCCATTCTCTCATACCAGGTGTCCCAAAATCAGGACTTGATATACTTTCCGGACTTAATTCTTTTATCCACTGGTTTTACAGCATTCTTTGGAATGGCCCAAGTATTACCAAACTTCATAGCCCCTTCTATCATTCCTTCATTGCAGATTGTCTGCACTCTTCTAACTGATAGGTTCCACTTTTCTGCTGCTTCTTTAATAGTCATAAACTCCATATTATCTTACCTCAATAAAGTTATAAAATACGACATTTTACCCTAATTTTTATTATAAGCGCCAAGACGCCGAAAATCAATCTAAACCTACATAACTTTCGGCGTACAACCAGTTACCTATTCGCGAACTCAAAATCAAAAAAATACCTTTTAGCAAGCAGATGTATTTTCTCTCTAAAAGGTACTTCACCCTTGTGCATATATTCAATTTATTTTTTCATGCACATTTTTATTCTTTAAATTTCTATGATATGTTTCCTTAAAAATAGCCCTCAACCCCGCTTAAACTGGGCATTTCTTTGATAGTAAGCACACCGTCTCCACATGCACCGACATCGGAAACTGGTCCACTCCCTGTCCCTTCACCAGCTCATATCCTCTCTCGCACAGGTACTTCAGATCCCTGGCCAGTGTTGCGCTGTCGCAGCTCACATATACGACACGCTCCGGCGCCATCTTTACGATCGTGTCCAGAAGGCTCTCCTCGCAGCCCTTCCTTGGCGGATCCACCACGATGACATCGGCAGATACGCCCTCTTTCTCATATTTCTCAGGCAGTACCTCTTCCGCCTTGCCCACGAAGAATTCCGCGTTGGTGATACCGTTTATCCTGGCATTGTTCTTTGCGTCCTCGATCGCTGCCGGAACGATCTCCACCCCGTATACCTGCCTGGCCTTCTGCGCCAGAAACAGGGAGATCGTGCCGATTCCACAGTAGAGATCCCAGACTGTTTCTTTTCCTGTAAGCCCGGCGTACTCCAGAGCTTTTTCATACAGCTTCTTCGTCTGAACAGGATTGACCTGATAGAAGGATAAAGGCGAGATCTGATATTTGATATCCCCTATATAATCCGTGATATACGCCTGCCCCCACACCGGCAGGATCTCATGCCCCAGGATCACATTCGTCCTCTCCGTGTTTACATTTAAAGTAATGCTGGTCATGCCCGGGATCTGTGTCAGCCGCTCTGTCAGCTTTTCGATATGCTTCACCTTCCGCCCGTTGATGACCAGGCATACCATGATCTCCTTCGTGGTAAATCCATAGCGGATCAGCACATGGCGGACCAGCCCTTTTCCTGAGGCTTCGTCATAGGCCGGGATATGTTCCTCTTCCATAAAGGCAATCACCGCATTCAGAATCCTTTCATTTTCCGGTACACCAAGGAGACATTTCCTGTTCTCGATAATGGTATGTGTCCGCCCGGCATAGAACCCGGTGATGATGCGTCCGTTTTTATCCGTTCCCACGGGAAACTGCGCTTTATTCCGGTAGCCGAAGGGATGGTCCATCCCGCAGATCGGCTCCAGTGGGACCGTATCAAAACCGCCGATACGCCTGAGATTGTTTTTTATCTTATTTTCTTTAAACCGCAGCTGCTCCTCATAGGACATGGCCTGGATCTGACATCCGCCGCACTGGCGCGCCACCGGGCATGCCGCCTCCACACGCCAGGGGGACGGCTCAAGAATACGCATCATCCGTGCATATCCATAGTTTTTCTTCATTTTCATGATTTTGGCTTCCACCACGTCGCCGATGACGGCATCCTTTATAAAGAGAGCAAAGCCGTCCATCTTCCCGATGCCGGCTCCGTCTGCTCCCATGTCTTCTATTTTTACCTGAATGAGATCATCTTTTTTCATATACTTGTTTTCCTGATATTTGATTCAAAAAGCCGGTTGTAGCCCAGCCAGTCACTATTGTCTCCTGCACTCTTTACTGCCTCTTTAAATGTCTGCATCTTGGCATCCGTGTTGTCGGCAAAATTCAGGGCAAGCGCCTCCGCCAGTGCCGGTTTCTTCGGAGAGCCGTACTCCAGCTCACCGTGGTGTGCCAGGATACAGTGCATCAGTTCGCCCGCCAGCTTCTTCGGAAATCCCGGAATCCGTCTCGCTGTGGCACCCACCAGCTCCGCTCCCATGTAAATATGCCCCAGAAGCTGCCCGTCATCGGTATAATCATTTTCCGGAAACGCAGACAGCTCGCGCATCTTTCCCACATCATGAAAGATTGCTGCAGTGAACAGCAGATCCCTGTTCAGGATCGGATACTGCTTCACATAGAAATCACAGAGCTTCACCACACCCAGCGTATGCTCCAGAAGACCTCCGACAAATCCATGATGGACACTTTTTGCTGCCGAGTGGAATTTAAACGCCTTGATAAATGCCTCATTGTCCTTAAAATAAAAATTCGTAAGCTTTTTCAGATATTCATTTTCAATCTTTGCCGCATATCCCATCAGTTCCTCATACATCTCATCAATATCACGCTCACTGACCGGCAGATAGTCATCCGGATTGTACTCTCCCTCTCTGGCTTTATTCGCCCGCTTGATATTCAACTGCAGGCAACCCTGAAAATTCGTCACATCCCCTACGATATATACATAGTCCATAGCAGCAAACTCATCAATGCCGTTAGAATTCGGCTCCCAGATCTTCGCATCGATCACACCTGTCTTGTCCTGAAGAATGACATTCTCATACTCCTTACCGTTTTTCGTAACAGCCGACTGCTTATATTTGCACAGGTAGATATCACCTACCTTCTCACCCTCCCGTAATGTCTCAATATACTTCATTTTCTTTTTAACCTTTCTATCTGTAATTTCAAGTACGCCTTGGCGTACTTGCCGCGGTGTGGTCGAATGCGAAGCATTCTTCCACTGGCCACACCTGCTAGCCGTGTCCAAGCTGTACGGAGAGCTCCATATCTACATATCCCTCCATGGTTGCCCGTTTGATTCCTACCCGGATCACCTCATCCGGACTGTGGCCCCGGATCTCCTTCTCATAATCCTCTATGTTCCGGATCTCCTCGCCATTGATCCTCGTGATGATATCAGTCTCGTAAATTCCCGCATACATGGCGGGGGATTCTGATGCCACACTGCGCACATAAATCCCCCTGGGCATGTCATATTCCTGTGAGCTCGTGCCATCAATATCTTTTCCTGTAATTCCAAGATACGACCATTCCCGGTTATTCGCAAGATTTCCTACCAGTATCTGAATATCAGCGGGCGCCAGGGCCGACATTGTGATCTGCCCGATGTCTGCCTGAAAATTCTGTGCAATGATCCCCACGACCCTTCCATCCAGATCGATCAGTACACCGCTGGCCTGTTCTATTCCCAGAATATCTGTATGCAGTATCCGGTACTGGGCATCTACCACCGGGGTATCTACCACAGAGGTGATCATCCCGAAGGACATGGAACTGTTATTTGCCACCGGTGTGCCAAGTGAGATCACCGGTTCCCCTCTGTCCGCTGTCTTTGATGTGTACAGCTCTGCCGGAACGATCTCCGGCATATTGCCAAGTCCTTCTTTAGCTACCTTCACCACAGCCAGACCTGTCACTCTGTCCCGCTTCTGCAAAGAAGCATCCGCTACGCTTCCATCTGAAAAGGTCACAACGATGCGTTCCGCACTTTCAACTGCATGGCTGCCCGTGAGAATAAAATACTCCTGCTCACTTTTGGCGATGACAAGCCCTGAAGCCTGTACATGATTTTCTATCACTTCATCAAACCAGTCCAGATTACTGGTCTCTCCGGTTACCGTGACCATGGCAGGCAGGACGCTCTTTGCCACTTCGGACATTTTCTCATACAACATCTTGTAGTCGGGAATATCCAGTTCCTTCTTCTGTACCACCGTCCGAGTGGAAGACCCCTGCTTTTCCTGCTGTTCCCCCTCTGTCATCAGTTCTGTTTCTGTATCATCCCGGACGACAATGATCTGTGAGGGCTCATCCGGCCTTCCAAACTGTTTCTCTGCCCAGGGCTGAACCACAGAAAATGTAAATCCCGCTGTCGTGCCAAATATAAGAGCAAGAGCACCTGCACTCAAGCCTTTCTGAAACCATCTCTTCCTGTAAAACGGCTTCTTCTTCAATTGTTCATTCATAAAAGTAAATTCTTTTTGATCCTTCTCCGGCATAAAAACAATCTCCTTTTACCCTCCCCGTACCTTTTGATGCCAGGTACATGTTATGCTTTGCATAACATACTTCTTTACAGACACCTCTGCAATCCGCCGGTGACCTTCGGCTTCTGACATCATACTTTTAATCAGTTTATCAAAAACTTATGAACAAATCATGAAGTTTTGCGAGAAAATCCATTGCGAAGGTTTTCATTTTGTATATAATAGATTAAAATAAGGTAACTATCCCAATTTCAACAATTAAGGTGATACTATGAATGAAAAAGCTTTAAAAACTTTAGAATATGATAAAATAATCGACCAGCTGGCAGCATATGCAGGCTCCCCGCTGGCAAAGGAAATCTGCCGTGAGCTTAAGCCCTCTTCCGATCTTTATGAAATCCGTGCCGCGCAGTGTGAGACCAGCGATGCCCTTTCCCGACTGCTTCGCAAGGGAAATATTTCTTTCTCCGGTGTATCCGATGTGCGGGGGATTTTAAAGCGTCTGGAGATTGGAAGCATCCTCGGTATTGATGAGCTGCTCCGTGTCTGCAAGCTTCTGGAAGTCTGTGCCCGTGTCAAATCCTGGTCACGCCGGGATCCGGGTGATGACAGCAGGGATTCCCTGGATGACATGTTCGGGGAGCTTAGACCCCTGACTCCGGTCTCCTCTGAAATCAGGAGATGTATTCTTTCAGAAGACGAGATCAGTGATGATGCCAGCAGCGCCCTTTTTAAGATCCGCCGTGCCATGCGCCAGACAAATGACAGGGTACATGCCCAGCTCACCTCCATGGTAAACGGTTCTGTCCGCACCTATCTGCAGGATGCCGTGATTACCATGCGTAACGGCCGCTACTGTATTCCGGTGAAAGCAGAATACCGCAGTCAGGTCCCGGGGATGATCCATGACCAGTCCTCCACCGGTTCCACCCTCTTTGTAGAGCCCATGGCCGTGGTGAAGCTGAACAACGAACTGCGTGAGCTGGAGCTGAAGGAGGAGAAAGAAATCGAAGTGATCCTTTCCACCCTCAGCAGTCTCATAGCAGTAGAAACGGAAACCATTTCCGATGACCTGACGCTTCTCACAAGACTCGACGTAATTTTTGCAAAGGCACAGCTGTCCCTCTCCTATAATGGAAATGAACCTGTCTTCAACGAAGACGGCTGGATCCATATCAAGAAAGGCCGCCATCCGCTTCTGGACAAAAAGAAGGTCGTTCCTATCAACATTCATCTGGGAAAGGATTTTCAGCTTCTGATTATTACAGGACCGAACACCGGAGGCAAGACGGTTTCCCTGAAAACGGTGGGACTCTTTACCCTCATGGGACAGGCAGGACTGCATATTCCTGCTTCCCCCGGTTCTGAGCTCTCTGTATTTGAGGAAGTATTTGCAGATATCGGTGACGAGCAGAGTATTGAGCAGTCCCTCAGTACCTTCTCCTCTCATATGACAAATATCGTATCTATTCTGGAAAAGGCAGATGAGAAATCTCTGGTGCTCTTTGACGAGCTGGGTGCCGGAACGGATCCCACGGAAGGAGCCGCACTGGCGATCGCCATCCTCTCAAACCTGCACCGCCGGGGCACACGTACCATGGCTACCACCCATTACAGTGAGTTAAAGGTATTTGCTCTCTCCACCCCCGGTGTGGAAAACGGCTGCTGTGAATTCAGTGTGGAAACCTTACGCCCCACCTACCGCCTTCTGATCGGTGTTCCCGGAAAGAGCAATGCCTTTGCGATCTCCGGAAAGCTGGGACTTCCCCCCGAGATCATCGAAGAGGCCAGGACACATCTGACCGAACAGGATGAAAGCTTTGAGGATCTGATCACGGATCTGGAAAACAGCCGTGTGACCATCGAAAAAGAACGCGAGGAAATCAACCGCTACAAGGAGGAGATCCGCTCCTTAAAGGAACGCCTGGAGAAGAAACAGGACAAGCTGGATAACAGCCGGGATGCGATCCTCCGGAAGGCCAATGAGGAGGCCCGTGCCATCCTTCAGGAAGCTAAAGACTACGCAGATACCACGATGAGAAACTTCAACAAGTTCGGGAAGGAAAATATCTCTGCCCGTGAGATGGAGCAGGAGCGTGACCGTCTGCGCAAAAAGCTTTCCGGCGTGGAGAAGAATCTGGTTCTGAAACCGGAGAAAAAGCCGGCAAAAGAATTGAAGGCAAAAGATTTAAAGATCGGTGATGCAGTAAAAGTTTTAAGTCTGAATCTGAAGGGTACCGTCAGCAGCCTTCCCAACGACAAAGGAAATCTGTTCGTACAGATGGGTATCCTGCGCTCTCAGGTAAACATCAAAGACCTGGAGCTGATCCATGAGCCGGATATCACCGGCCCCGGTGTGAGCCGCGGTGCCGGTGGCAGCGGTAAGATCAAGATGGCGAAGTCTGCCTCTGTGAGCATGGAGCTCAATCTCCTGGGCAAGACTGTGGATGAGGCGACTGCGGAACTGGACAAGTATCTTGATGATGCATACCTGGCACATATGCCAAGTGTAAGGATCGTTCACGGAAAAGGTACCGGCGCGCTCCGGAAAGGTGTCCATACCTATTTAAGGCGAAATAAGCATGTAAAAAGCTTCCGTCTGGGCGAATTCGGCGAAGGAGATGCCGGTGTGACGATCGTGGAGCTGAAAAAATAGGAGGTAAGAAATGGTTGCAAGACAAAAAATAATGATCGTAGATGACGACAACAATATCGCAGAGCTGATTTCTCTCTATCTGACAAAAGAATGCTTTGACACCCGTATTGTTAATGACGGTGAGGAAGCGCTTCGGTTATTCGATACCTTTGCTCCGAATCTGATCCTTCTGGATCTGATGCTTCCGGGAATTGATGGCTATCAGGTATGCCGCGAGATCCGCCAGCGTTCCTCTGTTCCCATCATTATGCTTTCCGCAAAAGGAGAGATTTTTGACAAGGTACTGGGGCTGGAGCTGGGGGCTGATGACTATATGATCAAACCCTTCGATTCCAAAGAACTGGTAGCCCGGGTCAAAGCCGTGCTCCGCCGCTTCCAGCCGGACAAATCCTCTTCCGGAAAATCGTCCGGCAAGATCGTGGAATATCCGGATCTGACCGTAAACCAGACCAATTATTCTGTTGTCTACAAAGGACATACGATCGATATGCCGCCAAAAGAGCTGGAGCTTCTGTATTTCCTGGCTTCCTCTCCGAACCAGGTCTTTACCAGGGAACAGCTTCTCGATCACATCTGGGGCTATGAATACATCGGTGATACCCGGACCGTCGATGTACATATCAAGCGCCTTCGGGAAAAGATCAAGGACAATGATTACTGGTCACTCTCCACCGTCTGGGGCATCGGCTATAAATTTGAGGTGAAAAACCGATGAAAAAGAAGCTTTATTTTAAGTTTATCCTTGCCTATCTGTGCTTTGGTATTCTTGGCTTTCTCACAGTATCAACACTGATATCCTCTCTGACACAGAATCACTTGCTGAAGACCAGGACAGAGGATATGTACCGGGAGGCGAATACCATCGCCTCCGGAAGGCTGGCACAGTCCTATCAGGAGGATTCCTTCTCCCTGCGGAATTTTTACGACAATATGCAGGCACTGGCCGCATGTAACGAGGTTGAAATCTGGCTGATGGATACACACGGGAGGATTCTGATCAATACCACAAAGGAATATAACCCGGAAAATACGGATGTGGTCAAAGACTTTGATACCACCCGGCTGGCAGGCAACTATTACCAGAGAGGAGATTTTTTCGGATACTTTGACTCCGACTACCTGAGTGTAGTATCACCGATTATCTCCAATTATCGCGCAAAGGGATATATTGTGATCCATTGCAGCATGTCTCTGCTTGCAGATGAGACGGATTCTTTTCTGAATATTAACTATATCACGCTGATAATCCTGTTTATTCTGTCTCTGATCATCCTGCTTGTTTTTACCTTCATCGTATATTTTCCTTTACAGAAGATCATTACCGGTGCAAACGAGTACGCCGCAGGAAACCTGAATTACAAAGTACCCGTGGAGACGGTCGATGAGATGGGGTATCTGGCTGCATCCATGAATTACATGGCAGGAGAGATCAACAAATCCGGAGAGTTCCAGAGAAAATTCATCTCCAACATCTCCCACGACTTTCGTTCGCCCCTGACCTCTATCAAAGGATATGTGGAGGCGATCCTGGACGGAACCATACCGGTGGAAATGCAGGAGCGCTACCTGAATATCGTGCTCTCCGAAACGGAACGGCTCAACAAGCTGACCCGCGGTCTTCTCACCCTGAACAATTACGATGACAAGAAGACGTACCTGGAGATCACAGATTTTGATATCAACTCTGTCATCCGGAATACAGCTGCCACTTTTGAGGGCATCTGCCAGCAGAAGCAGATTCATTTTGAACTGATCTTTGATGCACAGGAGCTGATGGTCCGTGCGGATATGGGCAAGATCCAGCAGGTACTGTACAACCTGATCGACAATGCCATCAAATTCAGTCATCCGGACTCTGCCATATATATCGAAACGACCGAGGTGCATGAAAAAGTGTTTGTCTCCGTAAAGGATACCGGTGAAGGGATTCCCAAAGAAAGCATCAAAAAGATCTGGGAACGTTTCTATAAGACAGACCCCTCCCGCGGGAAAGACAAGAAGGGTACCGGACTTGGTCTTGCGATCACAAAAGAGATCATCCAGGCACACAACGAAAACATTAATGTGGTCAGTACCGAAGGAGTCGGTTCTGAGTTTACCTTTTCACTCACAATGGCGAAAAAAAAGAAGAAGACTCAGCAGTAAGTCACAGCATAAAACAGGCATTCCCCGGAAAGATTCATTTCCACTCGTATTTCGTCAGATGACCTTCCAGCCTCATATGTGCAAAATGATTCTGCCGCAGGGCCTCATACAGCACGATAGCCACAGAGTTCGACAGGTTCAGGGAACGGATATCGCCGATCATCGGGATCCGGACTGCCGTTTCCTGATTCTGAAGCAGGATCTCCTCGGGAATGCCTGCGCTCTCCTTGCCAAACATGATATAGCAGTCCGGCTCATAATGTACATCGGTATAGAGCTGCGGACCCTTGGTGGTCGCCATATAAATCTTCGCACCCGGATTCTTCTCCTGAAAATCCTCATAGTTGATATAGGTGGTCACGTCCAGGTCCTGCCAGTAATCCATGCCCGCCCGTTTGATGGCCTTTTCATTCAGGCGGAAGCCCAGAGGCTCGATCAGGTGGAGCCTGGTGTCCGTAGCCACACAGGTCCGCCCGATATTTCCTGTATTTGCCGGGATCTCCGGCTCAAAAAGTACAATATTCAGTGCCATAACTTCCGTTACGCCTTTCCTTTCTTCAGTCTTTCCACGAAGCTTCCCAGTCTTCCGAGAGCGACCTTCAGATCCTCCAGCGAATAGGCATAGGAAATCCTTAAGTACCCTTCACCGCAGGCACCAAATGCACTTCCCGGCACCACCGCCACCTTTTCCTCTTTTAAAAGCCTCTCAGCAAACTCCTCCGAGCTCATACCAAATTCTTTGATACAAGGAAATACATAGAAAGCGCCAAAGGGCTCAAAGCAGGGAAGGCCCATCTCTTTAAAGGCGTGCATCAGAAAACGCCTGCGTCCATTGTAGGCTGTGCGCATTTCCAGCACATCCTCATCTCCGTTTCGCAGAGCCTCCACCGCCGCATACTGGCTGTTGGTGGGAGCGCACATGATTGCAAACTGATGCACCTTCGTCATCTCATGAATGATCTCCTCAGGTCCGCAGGCATAGCCCAGGCGCCATCCCGTCATGGCATACGCCTTGGAAAATCCGTTCATGGTAATCGTCCGCTCCCTCATCCCCGGCAGGCTGGCAATGGACACATGCTCCACATCGTATGTCAACTCCGAATAAATCTCATCGGACAGCACATAGATATCTTTTTCAATAATGACCTCCGCAATGGCCTCCAGGTCCTCCCGGCGCATGACTGCTCCCGTGGGGTTGTTTGGAAACGGCAGGACCAGAAGCTTCGTCTTATCCGTGATGGCTTCTAAAAGCTCCTCTGTGGTCAGGCGGAATTCATTTTCTTCTTTTAACTCAATAATCTTCGGCACACCGTCCGCCAGCACCGCACAGGGCAGGTAGGAGACAAAGGACGGCTGAGGGATCAGCACCTCATCACCGGGATTGATCATCACACGCATGGCCAGGTCGATGGCCTCACTGCCGCCTACCGTGACCAGGGTCTCCTTTTCCGGGTCATATTCCACATGACAGCGTCTCTTCAGATAGTTACAAATCTCTATGCGCAGCTCCTTCAGTCCCGAATTGGAGGTATAGAAGGTGCGCCCTTTTTCCAGACTGTAAATGCCCTCGTCGCGGATATGCCACGGAGTATCGAAGTCCGGCTCGCCCACTCCAAGGGAAACGACATCGTCCATCTCGCTGACAATATCAAAAAATTTACGGATTCCGGAGGGCTGTATATTCATTACTTTATCGGCAATTGGATTTCTCATGGGGTAACCGGCATCCTTTCATCTTTATTTTTTCTTGCAAAAATCGTTCCGTGGTCTTTGTACTTCTTCAATATAAAATGAGTAGCCGTACTCAGCACGGAATCCAGCGTTGACAGCTTATCCGACACAAACCCGGATACCTCCCGCAGCGTCTTTCCCTCCAGAATAACCATCAGGTCATAAGCACCGGAAATCAGATAAACCGACTTCACTTCCGGATAATTGTAGATACGCTCCGCAATCGAATCAAAACCCTGTCCTCTCTGAGGTGTCACACGAACCTCGATCAGGGCTGTCACCTTTTCTGTCCCCGTCTTGTCCCAGTCGATCATCGTATGATAACCACAGATGATCTGCTCCTGCTCCATCTTACTGATCTCATTTGCCACAGTCACTTCATCCGAACCCAGGATCACTGCCAGCTCCTGCAGGTTCACCCGGCTGTTTCTTTCAATAAATGTTAATATCTGATCTCTCATAGTTCCCTCCTGTAATGCCGGGGTATCTCATGCCCCGGATTGTAATATGGTCTGCTGATCTGTTTCATTGCTTTCCTGTAAAACGGATCCTCTGAATCCGCCTCGCTGTTTTCTCATCTATGTTCCGGAATAGTTTCATAGATTTTGTACAGTTCCTCCCTCTGTGGCCTGTCCAGAAACCGCTTGTTCCCGTCATTCCAGATGATGCGGTCATTCCCGTCTGTCAGTCTTCCGATCACTGCCGCAGGAATCCCGTCTCTGGTAAGCCTCTCAGCCAGCACACTTCCTTCCTGCACAGCCACCAGCAGGCATCCTCCCGAGCACGCATTGTAAGGATTGATGTCAAAATATTCACAGATCTCGATCGCCTCCTGTTTCACAGGTATCTTCCTCAGATCCACTTCCAGTCCCGCTTTCGCTTCCTCCGCCAGCATCCAGAGAGCAGTAAAGATCCCACCCTCACCCAGCGGACGCAGAAAACACGGTCCGAAGTGCTTAACCGCCCGCACCGCCTCTGTAATAGCGTTCTCCTTCCCCAGTTCTGCCGCAGAGCGCACCAGCGCCTCCGGAAAGCGCCCAAGAAGCTCCTCCCGCCTGTCACATGCCAATATCGCCGCAGCCTCCATGCCGGCCCATTTTGTCATAATCAGATCCATACTGTTCTCCACCGTTTCTTCAAAACTCTACTCTTGGAGTATTATAACGCAAATAGCGGGAGATTTCTACTAAATTTCCTATATAACAACAAAGCCTTCAAATAAAAAAATGCGTTTGATAATAAGAAGCTATAATACCTGCTTTCTCTGGCATACCGAAACACAGCGGGTGAGGCACATTCTGTTACAGTAGCAAACCATTTCAGGGGCGCTTTTAATGGAGGCGAAATCCACTGCTTACGTAGACTTAGGCGCGAAGGCTTTCCTGATAACTCAAAAACCCGATACATCCGGCATCCACCTTCCGTATCGGGTCATCCCTATTCCACTATTCCACAATATCCACCGACGGTATATCATCCGGCTCCGGCGGATCGATCAATTCCCCGGAATCCGGTACTTCCGGCTTTGCCGGGGTCTCCGGCTGCTGGGGAGCCTCCGTCTGCGGCTTCTTTGTCTCTGACTCTTTCGTCTCTGACTCTTTCGTCTCAGACTGCTGCGTCTCAGACTGTTCCGTATCGTCATCATCCGAATTGCCGCCGCTCTGTCCGCCGCCTGCAATAATACTCTGGACAGCCGCCAGGTCATTATTCGCGATCGCCGTCTGAAGCTGTGCCACGATGTTCGGATCTGAAGAAGCGATTCCTACCTCATAGGAAACAGGAACTGCCTGATAAGAGCTGCTGTTTACCTGGGTCTCCGTCGTTTCTCCATTCTCTGTCACGATCTTCCACAGCTGCGCCTCCAGCCCCGTGTGCGAACTCTGGATCTGGCTTAAATACCCCACATTCGCATCCGCCTTCGGATAAAGCTTCACACCGCTTGGCTCCGTGGTGTTGATTGTCTTGCTCACATACTGTACCGTACGATCCTCCGGGCGGTACTCCTTTCCATAAATCGTAAAGGTCAGCTCGCCTCCGTATCCATATCCCGCAATATAGACAGGATAATCCGTATTATTGGCAAACTGAAAATCCATCAATCCCTCTGCGATGGCAGCATCCTTCGATGGATCCACATAAGTAACGATCATCGTGTGATTATGACGCTCCAGCACATCCAGCTCCGCTTTCAGCACCGCATTATACAGGGTGGTAGACACCTGACAGATACCGCCGCCGTAGGTATCTACGACCTTACCACTCTCATAGGAGGGGGCCATCTCATATCCGTTCTCCGAATTGAACGGTGTCACAGCTGCCGTCACCGAATAGGATTCCCCCGGATAGAGCAGCGCTCCGTTAATCTTCGAAGCACCCACTTCCACATTTGTATTTCTCTGATAGGAAGAACCGTAATATGTCGTAGCCGTTCCCAGAACATCCTTCACCTGAGACAGCTCCTCCTCGGTTCCTCTCGGCTTCTCTTCATCAGCCACCAGCTTTACCGTGCCGCCTTCACCCTTCCAGGAATTCTCCATATAGTCAAAAACGGTCTTCGCAGACTTATCCACATTCAGGACAACACCCGTCACTCCCGGCTCGATCACAAACTGGCCATTTTCATCCATGGAAAGCTTTCCATCCACAGCCTCACAGTCCAGCTCTTCCTTCTTCCCCTGAAGATAAGACCTGATTTTGCCCTTATCAGCCTCATACCTGATTTCATAGGTTTTGTTTTTATGCTCCAGATCCTTGTTATCCTTATATCTCTTAATAATATTTCCGGACTTTCCAAGTCCCAGAGCTTCGTCTACGATTTCCCGATTCGACCAGTCCATCCCCAGCTCCTGCGCACTGGCTTCCGCCTTACTGCTTCCGACAGTCAGCGTCACCTTATCCTTCAGCACTTCCCCGGCTTCCTCCTTCACCGCAGATACCGCCTCGTCCTTCGTCATGCCGGACACATTCGTGGTACCGATATAGACACCCTGATTAATAGTATCCTCCTTTTCCGCAGCTCTCACTTCTCCCCCGAAAACCGTCAGCGAAAGGGAAATCACACCTGCCGCCAGCATCACCAGACCTGATACTCTTTTTTTCATTCATACCCCTCTTTTCTAAAAATTTGTCGAATGTATTCACATCGTAACTGTTCAGAGCACATTCGCAAAACCGTCCCTCCTGGGCTTTCCTTTTGCTCATGTAGGGCTCTCGCCCTATAGATTTATAATATTTCCCTTTGGTGAGCACGCTCCCCACGGCAAATATTATAAATCTGCACGGCTCTGAACAGTTATATCAGATTAAATAGCCCAGTACCATAGGTACGATCATGGATACAACGATCAGGCCCACGATCACTCCCGCAATGATACGCTTCGTCTTGTTATCATTAAAATTTATCATGCCCTTCACCTCTTTATTCTTCCATATTTCAGGATGATTTCATCAATCATCCGTGACGCCTCGCTCTTCGTTAATTTCTCCGGCGAAACGTTTAGCTCTATTCTATGATATTTTGTCAAATCATTCAAGTAAACTTTTTGTGATTTTGTAATGGGACTGTCTTTCTTCACCCGGCAGTACAGCGGCACCGGATCAAAGGCAGCCGGAGATACCTCGAGAAACTCTTCCCTCAGGCAGTGATACAGACGGCTCGCCGCCACCGCATCATCGTATGCCCGGTGACAGTGCTCCCGTTCAATCCCATAATGCTGACACAGCGATTCCAGGCTCTTGCTTTTCGGTTCCACCATGAACTTCTTCGCAATCCTGCAGGTATCGATCCCCTTTCGTTCAAATTCCTTCCCCATATTGACAGCAGCCTTCTTTATAAAGCTGTAGTCAAAGAGGATATTGTGACCCAGAATCGGCGCATCCCCGCAAAACTCCAGAAACTTTTCAACTGCCGCTGCCGCAGAGGGCGCTCCCGTCACCATTTCCTCTGTAATTCCCGTAAGATTCGTAATAAACTCAGAAACCGGCATCCGGTTGTCCACAAACGTCTGCCAGGACTCCAGGATTTCCCCGTCCCGCACTCTCGCCGCCCCGATTTCCAGGATCTTATCTCTCTTTGGATCCAGCCCTGTGGTCTCCAGATCGAGCGCTATGTACTCCACACTCATACCTTCACCATACGTTCCTTTCCTTCTCTTTTCCTGATACGAACACCACAGCTGCATTCCCCGTCAGCGGGTCACGGTTTCTGTAATCAAACACCACCAGACAGGGGAGTTTCCCGCCGCTTTTCATCACATCATACCGAAATACCTCACCATGCGTCATGTGCATGATCTGCTTCGACTGATATCCCTCATATCCTCTGAGATCTTTCGGGCATTCTGCCTCCCGGCGGTAAAACTCACGGAACTCCTCCTTATACTCCGTCAGATCCTTCGCCCACACCGGACGACTCTTGCTGTTTTCCCGCAGATACAGATCCAGCAGAAGCAGTTCATCATACAGCTCACTTCGCGTCCCGTCCACTTCCCCGGCAAAATCCCTCAGAATCTCCAGCCTTCCCATTCGCGAATGGTTCCTTCCATTTAACCCGTTTCTCTCATAAAACTCTCCCATCGCCGCAAACATGGCAAAGGGATGCGCAAAAGCCTTCTCCAGCTGTTCCAGCGTACTGGAAAACTGGCAGCTGTTGTAGTAGACCTCCACCATCTCCTCCACAGCCTTCAGCTTCAGCAGCTCCCCGTAAGAGATCCAGCGGGTACACAGCACCTCATAGGGCGGCTCCTGCCGGTATACCAGCCCGTACCGCTCTGCATTCTCCTGCATCCCGGAGCCTTTCAGCACCTTCAAAAACCCCAGCTGAAGCTGCTGCGGGCGCATCGCATAGACCTCATTAAAAGAATGCACAAAGCTGTCAAAATCCTCATAAGGGAGCCCTGCGATCAGATCCAGATGCTGGTGGATATTCTTCCCTGCCCGCACCCGCGCCACAGTATCCCTAAGCTTCGAAAGCTCCATCACCCTGTTAATCTCAGAAATCGTCTCCGGATTCACCGACTGCACCCCGATCTCCAGCTGTGCCAGTCCCGGTCTCAGCGCAGACAGCAGCGCAAGCTCCTCCTCATCCAGCAGATCCGCCGCAATCTCAAAATGAAAATTCGTAATCCCGTTATCATGCTCCGCCAGATACCTCCAGATCGCCTTTGCATGCCTATGATTACAGTTAAACGTCCGGTCAACAAACTTCACCTGGGGCACCTTCTGATCCAGGAAAAACTGAAGCTCCGAAAGAACCAGCCCGAGACTCCGGAACCGTACCCTCTTATCAATAGAAGAAAGACAATAACTGCACGAAAACGGACAACCCCTGCTGCTCTCATAATATATGATCTTATTCGGAAAATCTTTCATATTTTCATAGACAAACGGAATCTCATCCAGATCCATCAGCTTGGCCGGAGGATTTTCGCAAATCCCGCCCTTCTCCGTCCTCCATACAATCCCACGAATCCCGGACAGCACCTGTTCCATACTTCCATTTGCATCAGGTTCCTCATCCACACAAAAACTTTGACCATATCCATGCACATATGCTTCCACCAGCGCTGCAAAGCTTCTCTCCCCCTCGCCAGCCATCACTCCCGTCACCTGCGGAAATTCCTCCAGAAACTGCCTTGCATCATAGCTGACCTCCGGACCTCCGACCCAGACGGGAACCTCCCGGCACAGCAGATGAAAATCCCGGATCAGCGAAGTCACATACTCCCTGTTCCATATATAACAGGAAAACGCCAAAACATCCGGCTTCCTCCTGTAAATATCCGCAAGGATATCCTCCTTCCGGTGATTAATCGTATATTCCGCAATCTCCACCTGCCCCTTATGCTCCCCCGCACAAGCACGCAGACAATAGACTGCCAGATTCGAATGAATATATTTGGCATTAATCGCTACAAGTAAAATCTTCATTATCACACACTATGCGCAAACTGACTATGATACAGCTCCGCATAAAATCCCCCCTTCTTCAGCAGCTCCTCATGATTCCCCTGCTCCACGATATGCCCGTCCTTCATCACCAGGATCACATCCGCCTCCCGGATCGTAGACAGCCTGTGCGCCACAATAAAACTGGTGCGCCCCTGCATCATCCTGGCAAATGCCTTCTGCACCCTGATCTCCGTCCTGGTATCAATCGACGACGTCGCCTCATCCAGAATCAGCATCTGCGGCAGGCACAGCATCGCCCTGGCAATACACAAAAGCTGCTTCTGTCCCTGAGACAGATTTCCCCCGGACTCCGAGATCCTGGTATCATACCCCTCCGGCATCCTGGAGATAAATCCGTGGGCATGCGCTTCCTTCGCCGCCTGTATGATCTCCTCCCGGCTGGCATCCGGTTTTCCGTAAGCAATATTCTCTGCGATCGTCCCCGTCTTCAGCCACGTCTCCTGCAGCACCATTCCATAATTTCTCCTGAGACTGTCCCGGGTCAGCTTCTTCACCGGATACCCGCTGACTGCGATCTCCCCCTCATCCACATCATAGAACCGCATCAGCAGATTAATCATCGTCGTCTTTCCACATCCCGTAGGACCCACGATAGCAATGCGCTGTCCAGGCTTTACCGTCAGATTCAGATCGCGAATCAGCGGAACCTCCTTCTTATAGGAAAAGGATACATGCTTCAGATCCACGCTTCCATCCACCATCTCCGGCTTCAGCTCCAGCGCATCCGCAGCATCCGGTATCTGAGGCTCCTCATCGATCAGTTCAAAGACACGCCCTGCGCAGACCACTGCATTCTGGAACTCGGTGGCCACTCCCGAAATCTCATTAAACGGCTTCGTATACTGATTCGCATAGCTGACGAAGCAGGAAAGCTGTCCCACAGAGATCCTTCCCCGGATCGCCATGACTGCACCGATGATCGCTACCCCTGTAGACACCAGATTGTTTACAAACCGGGTGGACGGATTTGTCAGCGATGAGAAAAAGATCGCTTTCAGGCTGCTGGTCCGCAGCCTTTCATTGATATCTGTAAAACGCTCCTCCGCTCTCTTTTCATAGGAAAATGCTTTTACGATCCTCTGATTTCCCACCATCTCATCCACCAGTCCCGTCATATCCGCCCGGGCCTCCGACTGTGCCTGAAACATGGAAAAGGTACGTCTTGCGATAAAGCTCGCTACAAACAGAGACATGGGAGTCATCACCACCACAAACAGTGTGATTGAAACATTGATACTGAGCATAAATCCCAGCGTCCCCAGAATCGTAATCACACCTGTAAAAAGCTGCGAAAAGCCCAGCAGCAGACCATCGGAAAACTGATCCACATCCGTGACCACCCTGCTGATGATCTCTCCATACTGGTTGCTGTCAATATAACGCAGCGGCAGCTCCTCCAGATGTCTAAATGCCCGGGTCCGTATATCCTTCACCACGTGATAGGTAATCTTATTGTTGCATAGATTCATCAGCCACTGTGCCAGTGCTGTCGCTGCCACCACGATGGCAAAGCGAACCAGGACAGGCGCCAGCCGCTCAAAATCCACTGCTCCCTCTCCGAGAATCAGATCGATCCCCCGACCGGACAGAACGGGAGCATACAGAGTCAGTATCACGCTGATCACGGCAAAGATCAGCGAAAGGATCAGCAGATGCCTGTATGGTTTAATCAGCAGAAGGATCCTGCTGTATATTTCTTTATTCTTTTCTGAACGATTCTTCTCATTTTTCATCGTCAAAGCTCCTCTCTGCCTTTCCTGCCCGTTTCGAGGCATTCAATTCCTCTTCGGACAGCTGGGATACACAGATCTCATGATATACCTCACAGGTTTCCAAAAGCTCCTCATGCGTACCAAGTCCCACCTGGCATCCGTCATCCAGCACCAGGATCTGATCCGCATTCATGATGGAGGAGGCTCTCTGAGACACGATCAATACTGTCATTCCCTTCGTCTGCGCTGCGATCGCTCTGCGCAGTCGTGCATCCGTGGCAAAGTCAAGAGCCGAAGCACTGTCATCCAGGATCAGGATCTGCGGCTGCCGCACCAGCGCACGGGCAATGGTGAGGCGCTGCTTCTGTCCGCCGGAGAAATTCTTTCCTCCCTGAAGGACCACCGTATCCAGCCCGTCCGGCTTCGCATCCACAAACTCCTTCGCCTGGGCGATTTCCAGCGCCCGGTAAATCTCTTCATCCGTGGCGTCCGCTTTTCCCCATCTCATGTTGTCACGGATCGTTCCTGCAAACAGCACCGCATTCTGCGGAACGACTCCGATCTTTTCCCTAAGCTGTGAAAACGGATATTCCCGCACATCCACCCCGTCCACCAGCACACGCCCGGCTGTGACATCATAAAATCTGGGGATCAGATTCACTACCGTACTCTTTCCTGAACCGGTACCACCGATAATTCCGATCGTCTGACCCTTCTTTATCTTCATATGAATGTCCGTAACCGCATTTTTATTCTCATTGTATGCAAAGTCCACATGCTCAAAGCAGATGCTGTCCGGTGCTCCTGCCGCCTTTACCCCTTGCTTTCCTTCCTCCATCCCCGGCATGTGTGCAAATACATCATTAATACGTCCGGCAGAAGCAGAGGCCTTTGTAAGGGAAACGATCAGGTTTGCCAGTGCGATCAGTGCCAGAAGAATCTGTGACATATAGTTGATCAGCGCGATCAGTTCCCCCTGGGTAAGCTCCCCGAAGTACACCGTCTTTCCGCCCAGCCACAGGATAACGATCGTCGCCGCATTGATCACAATATAAGTAACCGGATTCAGCAGCGCTGAAATCTTTCCCACCAGCAGCTGTGTATTCATCAGCACCGTGCTCTCATGCTCAAATGCTTCCATCTCATCTTTCTGTCTGGAAAAGGCCCTCACTACTCTTGCTCCCTCCAGACTTTCCCTCGTCAGACGGAGCACCACATCCAGACGGTTCTGCACCTTCCGGTAAATGGGGATCGTCGCCATCATAATGCCGTAGATCACAAGCGAAAGCACCGGCACCAGCACCACAAAGATCCATGCCAGGCGCACATTCACCATAAATGCCATCACCACTGCGCCCGCCACGATAAAGGGAGAACGCAGAAACAGACGCAGGAACAGATTCACCCCGGCCTGTGCCTGGTTAATATCGCTCGTGAGCCGCGTCACCAGCGTGGAGGTTCCCAGCTTATCCAGCCCGGCATAGGAAAAGCTGTTGATATGCGAAAACAGATCTGCCCGCAATGCCGTTCCGAATCCGGTAGCCGCCTTTGCAGCAAAGTATTGTGCCGTGACAGAACAGAGCAGTCCCAGCAGTCCAAAAGCCACCATCACCGCACACATCTTCATAATATAAGAAACATCCGCATGCCGGATCCCCACATCCACGATCCTTGCCATTACCAGAGGAACCAGCAGCTCAAAGCAGGCCTCCAGAAGCTTAAACAGCGGACCGATGACACTTTCCTTCTTATAATCTCTCAAATATCTTCTCAGTTTAAACATAATTACCTCTTTTCAAAACCTTAACAACTGCAGACATTATAACTCTTTTGGTTTTTTATGTATAGGGAGAAAAAATATTTTGTTACTGTTCACTCCGTGACCAGTAACACGCTTCGCGATGCACAGATATG
>OLOS01000349.1_pt1 | contig 51961 bp, 51 predicted proteins | sample 1672631 | NCBI WGS metagenome assembly OLOS01 (sample SAMEA3136707, study PRJEB25190) | human gut metagenome | biome: human gut; feature: human-associated habitat; material: faeces | place: Austria | collected 2013 | reverse complement strand
AAATGAGGTGAATTAAGTGCTGCAAAATCAATGTTTTGTAGAAATCACGAATTCACTTTGAAATTTTACCTTTAAGGTTTTTATAGGTTTTGATGTTCAAACACCCCTATCGTCCATTGTTCACAATCCGCAGGAACTCATCTGCCATTGCCTCCGGCCCTTCTTTCATACCGTTTTCCAGCCAGCAGAGCATCATGTTATAAAATGCCCCTGAAAAATAGTACAGCTCATACTTCGATATGGAACTGACAGGCATATCGCCGTGGGCTTCGATTTCGCAGTCAGTAATCACATCCAGCAGCGTGGTTGACACCTTCGCATGATGGAATGCCAAGACAAGTCCGGCATTTTCCTGATAAAAACGGAATTTATACAGCACTGCCCCGGGGCTGCGGAAATCCTCATTTGAATCCCCTTTCCCCTCATGGTAACGCAGGGCCATCTGCTGGATTCCATAGTCTATCAGTTCCTCCACGGACTTAAAGTTGCGGTAGAAGGACGCGCGGGCCACGCCTGATTTTTCAATCAGCTCAGTGACGGTTAACTTTGACCAGTCTTTATGCCCTGCAAACTCAATCAGAGCGGTAAATAAACGGTCCTTTACCCTTTTATTGGCTGCCTTTCTCTTATCCATGATACAATACGCCTCCTTTTGTCTCAGGTTGGCCAATTGACTTCAAAGCCAATTGTGATACAATATGTATCATATTAAAGCATGTCAGCTTTGTCAAGAGAAGTATATACTATCACAAATCGTTCTGCATTATATAAATGGAGGTAGATTAAATTGAAAAACAAACATATAATCCGGATTAATCCTGAAACATGCATTGGATGCGGCCTGTGCAAAAGGGATTGCCCTGCGGGCAACATCCAGATAGAAAACAAGAAGGCAAAGATTCTCACACAGTCCTGTATCATGTGCGGCCATTGCGTGGCAATCTGCCCAAAAGCCGCTGTCACCATGACGGGCTTTGACGAACCGCCAATAGAGATTGGAAAGCCAGCCACATTGAACCCACAGGAGCTGCTTGCCGCACTGAGGACACGCAGAAGCATCCGGCAATTTACAAAACAACAGGTGGAGCCTGAACTGATAGCCCAGATCATCGAGGCCGGGCGCCTGACACCTACCGGAAAGAATGCCCAGGACGTATCATATATCGTGCTGCAGGATGGAATCAATCGGTTCGAGCAACCGGCGGTACGGTTATTCCGGCGGATCCTTCCGCTCATGAAGCTGGTTAGCCCGGTGGCGAAACGGACGGTAATCGATGAGCATTTCTTCTTTAAGAAAGCCCCTGTAGCCATAGCCATTGTATCACGCGGCCAGATAAACGGCGCCCTTGCCGCCGCTGACATGGCGCTTATGGCTGAGTCCTGCGGTTTAGGCGTGTTATACAGCGGTTTTTTCTCCATGGCCGCAAACCACTCCCGTTCTTTGCGCAGGATGCTTGGATTAAAGCGCGGGGAAAAGGTTGTCATGACATTGGTTCTAGGCTATTCCGGCGTAACCTATCACCGGACCGCACAAAAGGAGGCGGCTTCCGTACGGCAGTTTTAGGAGGCGGCCTCTGCATCCCAAAGCCGACTTGCCAAAAGCCGGATGTAATTATAGTTCGTTAATTGTTTCAGTCACAGTCATGTCCCGTATTCTTTTAGCCGGGGCATAAACAGCCGCCGACGCTGCAAAAGCAACGAACAGGAGGATGACCATCAGTGATTGCCACGGCAAACTCCATACCGCATAGGGAAAGTGGGCGGAAATAAGAAAGCCATATAGCATCCTGCTGAACGGCAGACCAATTGCACAGCCAATCCCGCCGCCCCAAAAGGCATAGGTCAATGCCTCCGCAAAAATCATTTTCGTGATCTGGTGTCCTTCCATTCCCACTGCCCGCATAGCGCCGTATTGTTTGGTTTTGGCCGCCACACTCATTGAAATGCTATTCGCGATATTTAACAGCGTAACCAATGTAATTATTCCTAAAAAGCAACCGATACAGAACACAAACGCAAGATACGTGCCCGATGTGCGCTGGTCCCGCTTATCACTGAACCGGCAGCCGCTCCCCACCGCTGCACTGCGGAGCGCAGACACATCTTCGTCCGTTGCATGGGAAGCTGTCTGTATCATAATGAGTGAGTATCCGGATATCCCGGTCAGACGGGTAAAGGTCTCGCCGGAAGTAATCAGTGTGATTTTTCCATCTGTAAGGCCATTACTGCTGAATGGGTCATATTTCAGTAAACCGGCAATCTCAATTTCTTCCTCCCCCACAAGGATTCTATCACCAATTCCCCATGGGCTGTCTTTATCCCATGTTGCAACCGCATAGCTGCTGTTCCCATAGATTTTAGAAAGATTGCTGCCACGGCGGAGAGCGCCATCCTTTTTCAGACAATCCAGATCAAAACCGTCGAAGGAAACAAGGTCAACCGTACCGGAAACCAATGTTCCTCCCTTCCACTCTGCCGGAATATCAAAACTGCTGCGGCGTCCATACACCTGTTTTACACCGCTCATTCCCCGAAGCGTTTCCGCCAGTCTGCTGTCAATGGAATCCAAGCCGTCACTGCTTGTAATATCAATATCTGAAGCGGCTGCCGATTGGGGCATGAGATGATTGACAAAATCAATCAATACCGTGAAGCTCAAAAACAGGATAATACTAAGGGCAAAGGAACCTGTCATTAAAAACAGGTTTTTCTTTGCAGAAACAGCATGGTGGATACCAAGTGCTGTTTCTATTTTGATAAAGCCGGTATGGACCGGATGATTCTTCATTTTCCCATTATCCGGGTTTCCAGAGACAGCCGTGACAGGAGATACTTTTGCAGCCTGCCGTGCCGGGGACCTTGCCGCCAGCAGCACCGTGACAACTCCCATCACGATGCCGCTGACGATTCCAGTTACACTGATACCGAAAAGCGGGATACCGGAGAATTCTTCTCCGACAGCATACCGCAATACACCGCACAGGATCCAGGTTGCCGAAACACCAAGGGCAAGTCCTATGGGGACTGCTGTTTTACACCAGTTTAACGCTTCCAGATGCACGAACCGGACGATCTGTTTCCTGCTCATTCCAATACAGCGCATCATTCCAAAGAATTTTGTCCTCTGCGCCACGCTGCTATTGATACTGCTGGAAATCATCAATACGCCTGCGGATAAAATCAGCAGGAACAGGATTCCGGCGCTTAGCATGAGCGTTTGTCCCATGGCGCTGTTAAACAGGACAGATACGGAAAATCCGTCATGTTTATCCGCAAGCCTTGCCTGTTCCATCCTTGCCCCCATTTCCGCCATGCTGAACACGGAAGTTACCATGAATACAGCAAAAATGATACAAAGCAGCGTCATCCGGTTCTGCCTGCGGTGTACCTTTGCAGAGATTGGGATTAAACTTAAATAGCTCTTCATTCCCGGCACCTCCCAAAATCGGTCAGCACTCCGTCCGACACCTGCAATATCCGGTCTGCGGTCCGGGCGATACTGCGGCTATGGGTAATCATCATGATGGTCTGCTCATATTTTTTGGATGCCTCTTTTAACAGTGAGATTACTTCACCGGTATTCTGCGTATCCAAATTTCCGGTCGGCTCATCTGCCAGGATCAAGGAGGGGCGGGTAATCAGTGCGCGCCCAATCGCCACACGCTGCTGCTGGCCGCCGGATAACTGGCTGGGAAGATGCTCCCGCCGCTCCTTCAGGTTCAGGACCGCCAAAAGTTCTTCCAGATATTTTTTGTTGGGCTTCTGGTAGTCCAGCAGGACCGGGAAAATGATGTTCTGCTCAACTGTCAGTTCTGGAATCAGATTGAACGACTGGAAAATAAAACCGATGTTCCTGCGCCGGAACACCGTAAGCTCCTGGTCCTGCATGGAGAAAATATCTTTGCCGTCAATGCAGACCTTGCCGGAAGTGGGTGTGTCCAATGCCCCCAGCAGATTCAACAGCGTGCTTTTCCCGGAGCCGGATTCCCCCACAACCGCAACAAACTCTCCCTTCGGTACGGAAAAGCTGGCAGCTTTTAAGGCGTGAACAGCAATATCCCCAGTACCATAGGTTTTAGATAGTGATTGAACCTCTAACAGATTCATGTCATGAACACCTCTTCCTTTAACTGATACCCAAAGATTACCACCGCCGCCTTACTGTGATATTACTGTAATGCTACAATTTTGTAGGAATCAGGAAGCTGATACGGAACACCGTGCCCTCCCCCAGCCCGCTTTCAACTTCAATGGTGCCGTCATGTGCTTCGATGATTGCCTTTGCCAAAGGAAGGCCCAGGCCAATGCCCTGGGTATCCTGTGAGAAACGGCTCCGGTAAAACCGTTTGAAAATGTGGTGTAAATCCTCCGGATGGATGCCGCAGCCTGTATCTTCCACTTTAATCTGAATGATGGGCGCGGACTGTTCCCATCCAATCCGGATGGAATCCCCCTCTTTCGTGTGGTCAAAGGCGTTTTTGACAATATTGCTGATTGCTTCCATCAGCCAATCCCGGTCGCAGGGAAACATGATGGGTCCCTTTCCGGAGAGAATAAGTCTTTTGTGTTCCAGACTGGCACGATAGGAAAAATGAAGCCCTATGTCCTTCATCATATCGGAAATATCCTGGGGCGTCTTTTCCATTTCCAGCGTCCCTGCGTCCAGACGTGTGATTTTAAGCAGATTTTGTACCAGTGTCTCAATCCGGTCAAGCTCCTGCTCGGACAGTTCTGCGAACGCTTTAATTTCCGGCAGGTCTCCTGCTTCATTTTGCAGAAGCCCGTTATAGACATTCAATGCCGCCAGAGGGGTCTTGAGCTGATGGGAGATATCGGATATGGTGTCCTTCAAAAAAGCTTTGTCCTTCATCCCATTGACAGCATGGGCGTTTAATACCGTCGCCATTGTATTGATTTCATGGAACAGGCGGTATAATTCCCCCTCATGGTTACAATCGATACGGGCCTCCGCATGGCCATCAAGAAAAGCTTCCATCTGATGGACCGCATGTTCCATGATCCTGTCCTGGCGGATTAAGTACCGGACATATATTGTCAGCACACAGGCTGCCAGAAGCAGGAACAGGATAAAAAATGCCATGGACAGCTCTTTGCAGTATACCCATAGCAAGGCTTCGCCGGATGCAGCAAACAGGAGCAGGACGGCAATGACAGCGCCGATAAACCGTTTATTTTCTTCATTCACAAATAGCTTCATGGCATCCCTCAACGTACAACATTCCATTTGTAGCCCATCCGCCGGACAGTAAGAATCATCTGCGGCTCCCCGGGATTGTCCTCTACCTTCATGCGCAGACGGCGGATGTAAACAGTGAGCGTATTATTGTCTATATAGCTGCCCTCGCAGTCCCACAGCTTATCTAATATCTTTTCTTTCGATAACACCATATTGGGATTTTGCATGAACAGACACAGCAGTTTGTACTCTGCCGCAGTCAATTCCAGAAGCTTACCGTTTTTATATACCTGCCCCTGTAACAGCAGTACCCGTATCCCGTTGGATTGGAGTTCTGTTCCTGCTGTGCCAAAATCCTTTACCCGGCGCAGCAACGCATTGATTCTTGAAACCAGGACCCCCAGCTTAAACGGTTTTGTGATATAGTCATCGCCGCCCATGTCCAATCCCATGATAATATTTGTTTCCTCGTCAGAAGCAGTTAAGAAGATAACCGGGACTTTGGAAACCAGCCGTACCATCTTACAAAAATCAAAGCCGGAGCCATCCGGCAAAGACACATCCAGGATCAGCAGGTCGTATTTCCCGTCAGACCATATTTTTTCCGCCTCATCCAGTGTTCTTGCAATGTCAGTTTCATAGCCTTGCTTTCTGAACGCAAATGCCAGGCCGTTAATTAAGCTCAAATCATCTTCCAGAAGTAAGATCCTGCTCATGTCCATCCTCCTTTTGACGTCCGCTGTCTGGCGCTTCTGTGTCTTTGGATATCAGCCGCATTGTGCTGATTTTTTCAGTTCCTGGAATCCGGCCAGCAGTACAATAGTATTTCATTCTACGAGGGTGCAATTCCACCATTCTCCCTGGCTTTACTCAATGTCCTATGGTCCATAATGTGTCCCTTCGTATAAAGCATATTATATTTCTTCTGTTTGGACAATTCAAGTTTATGCCGCCCAAAACATAAAATATAATTCTACCAAACCATAAAATTGTGTTTCGTCCCCATACCCCACCCCGAACTGCAGAATAATATATGGGCGGAATGAGAATATACTGAGATACCGGAAAGTAAGAACCTGAGCACATGGGTTACACCATGAACATAATCCATACCAGTCGTAAAAAAACCGCTTGGCTTCATACAAAAAGCCAAGCGGTTTCCGTTATTAAAAGTTTATCGGCCTGGTACTTCCAACCTTTTACAGCCGTTTCTTTATGAAGTCCCCCTCTTTCATAATCATGTCCATATGATCAACTGTAAGTTCCCTTATGTTTCTTAGCGGATTTCCATTGATAATCAGCAGATCGGCGCTCTTTCCCACTTCAATGGAACCAGTCACATCGTCTACACGAAGTACTTTGGCGCCATTTAATGTGGCGGCCACAATGGTATCCATCTCACTGATACCGGCGCATTCCACGAAAGCGTGGAGTTCGCCTACTGCCGTTTCCCCATAAGGTGTCATCTGTGAATTGAATGAATCTGAACCAATTGTCAATAGGATTCCTTTGTCCTTTGCCTTCTTAAGATTTGCATAAATACGGTTCAAATCCTTTTCTGCAACGGTCTCACCCGGATACTGGTCATGCAGCTTCGGATCATATTTCGGAGGAAATGTGGTCAGCCAGGCAGGCATGAAATTAATGGTAGGACAGAGTGCAATTCCCTTTTCAGCCATCAGGTCGAGCGTCTCTTCATCCAGGGACTGACCGTGGATAATCAAATCCACGCCTGCCTTCACGGAATTATATGCACTGCCAAAACAGTGTGACCAGACAGGAATATGCCTCATTTTACACTCATCCACAACCGCCTGTACCTCTTCCATGGTATAGTGCTGGTCCATGGCAGTCTCCCATCTCCAGATACCGCCGCCTGTTGCCCAGATTTTAATGGCATCGGGATTTTCACGGAGCCTGCGCCGGACGGCTTTTCTCAAATCCCACGGACTGTCCACACATTCCCCCCATGGATGGCCTTCCAGGTTCCGTTCAATGGAAACCTTATGTGAGTCGCCATGTGAACAGGTAGCGCAGAATCCTCTTCCGGTTGCCACCACACGTGGTCCTTTCATCACCTTTGCTTCAATCATATTACGGATATGTATGCCAAACAGTGAGACTTCCCCAACTGTGGTAAGCCCTGCTTCCAGACACTCATGGGCCTGCTGTACAGCGACCACCGCTTTCTGAAGATTGTCTTCCGTAGGCCAGTCCGTATCATTATCCGTCAAATTTCCCGAAAAATGGAGATGTGCATCAATCAGTCCCGGCATGATGGTCTTTCCGGCAATATCATGTATTTCATATCCATCCGGAATCTCCCTACCGCTGCCGGCATACGTAATCTTGTCATCATCCACAAGGACAAGGCAGTCACTGATGGCTGCAGTTCCTGTTCCGTCAATCAGCAGTCCGCCCCGGAACGCATGTCTACCCATAATCTTCCTCCTTAAATCGAACCTTCTTTAAAAATCAATCTGCCCACTTTACCATGAACGGAATCATCATGCCCAGATATCACCGATTGTAAAGCCTTCTGTAAATGGATCGGTTGGATCCAGTACAAGGTTCCCATATCCATAAATCCAGGATTCACCGGCAATCGTCGGGATGACTGCCTTATGCCCGCCAATCTCAGTCTCCTCTACCAGCTCGCCCTTATAAACAACACCAAGTAATCCCTGATGGCGGAATGTCTCATTCAACTTTAATTCGCCTTTTGCGTACATGGCTGCCATCCTGGCACATGTACCGGTTCCACAAGGACAGCGGTCCAAGGCGCCAATCCATGTGGACGGATTATCAAAATCAACTGCTCCGCTGGCAACCGTCACCGCATTCCTGATATCAGCCCTCGGATCATCTGTAGGACCAAATAACTGGGATATGGTGATACCCACGCCCGGATAATTAGGATGTTCTACCGGAAGCTGGTCTTGGGCAGCCTTTAATATCAGTGAGGAAACACGCGTGATTTCACGTCCCATCTCCGGTGTCAGCTCAATCCACGGGAACTGGCGTACATCTGCCATGGCATAGAACATACCGCCCCACGCAACATCCACTTTTACCTTCTCAACACCGTGTCCAATGTGGGGAACCGTGATTTCGGTGTCTGTATATACTGCAAAGGCGGGAACATTTTTAAATGTAACCTCTGTGACTTTTCCGTTCTCACATTTTGCCTTGATTCCAATCAGTCCGGCCGGTGCTTCCAGCTGGAACTCTGTATACGGTTCTTTCATTTCAATCATTCCCGTCTCCAGAAGGACCGTGGCAACGGAGATGACATTGCCTCCTGACATCATGGGGTATTCCGTCTGTTCCATGATGATGAAGCCTGCTGCAGCATCCGGATGTTTTGGCGGGACAATGATGTTACAGCACATTGGGGGGTACCCCCGGGGCTCGCGTAGCAGGAACTTACGCAGTCCGTCATTGTAGAGTCTTAAATACTCCTCCATCTCATAAACACTGTTGCCTGGTATATGCCCCACTCCGCCTGTTACGACGCGCATGGGCTCACCATCATGAGTCTCCACAACATTTATTACTCTTTTAAAACTCATTTTCCTTCCTCCTTCTACTTAATTATGTGCTTCTTTATCATTTAATAATATATATCGATTTCATCCCTGTCGGCAAAGAATTCCACCTCTCTGGCGCCTTCCAGCTTTGCATAGTCCTCTTCGCTTATATTTACCACGGGTATGTCCACGTTATAGAAACGTTTGGCGATAATCGGTCCGGTAAGCACAACCGGGTCACTGCGCAGGTTGATGATGGCGGCAGGCGCACAGCCTGTACGCACCTGCTCCAGGATAATCAGCCCTGTGCCGCTGCTGCCCTTTGGTGTGGTAAATGCCAGCACCTTGCCGGACATGTTCTTCTGGTACAGGGCATGGCGGTTATCCCGGATTACGCCGGTCTGCGGGTCCACGGTCCCCCAAAAGCTCATGGGCTCGTCAGCCCAGAGCAGTTCAGCCCTGACATTACCATACACTGCTGTCTTACATTTTACAGTTATTTTCTCCATGGCTTCTCCTCCTTTACCACCTTGCCCGCAACCGCGGATTCAATGCACTCCTTCATACTGCCAAATACCGGCTGCAGTCCGCGCATAGAGAAACAATATGTATCAAATTTACCTGAATTTGACATCATGGTCCTGGTTCCCAGATTCTTATTCCTGTACTCCAGGATACAGCCATCGCAGTATATCTCCACCCCAAGGCGGGTCAGCTGCTCATACAGGCCGCTGTCTTTTAAACGGTCATTCACGCTTCTGGGGGTAATCAACCAGAAGTTCACATTGTCATGAACCCTTCTGCCATGGAACAGTTCCTCAATCCTGGCACACTCATTGTAAGAACAGTGGGGACATCCCAGTACAACGGCATCCAGGTCCGTCACATCCGGATTGGTAATCTGCCGCTCCGCATCAGCCAGGTCCGACAGATGGATTTCCACCACTTCTTTTGGTTTCCTGCCGTTAAATGCCTGTTCCTTCGTCTGCGCCTCCGGCGTGACCCCTATCATATGGAACAATGCAATTCCGCCGGAGGAAGCAGCGGTAGCGCTGAACTGCTTTAAAATCTCATTGGTGATTCCCTTTGCCGGCATCCCCTCCAATGCCCAGATACGGTCTGCCACAATGGATCCGTAGGCATAAGAAACCAGGTTGAAAATATCTTCCTCCTCAAAATACTCTGGTCTGATATCATCCCCCAGCTTCACAAGTCCCTCCGCATACCGGTTCTCCGGTACATGCAGGCCGAAGTAAGGAACGCGTCCTGCAATGCCGCAGAGCAGTTCCAACGGACCCGCGTAACGGTTGGTGCGGGCTCCGATGATTGAATTGTAATAGCAGATTACATTGGATTCCGCACTGGCAAACTGCTGTCCAAAGGATGGCGCCACACCGATATGGTAAGGGGCGCAGGACCATGTGGGGATGGCTCCCATCTTTACGTGGGCCGCTTCTATGCGACGGGTAGCTGCCATGGTTTCCACATCATGCTTCTGCCGGTCCCAGAGATTGATGTCACATGCGGTTGCATTGGTAGTGGTGGGAACAGCGAATTTCGCTCCATTGTCAGCCAGATGTTCTGCGAACGCCACCTGCGCCTCGCCGGCATAAACCGTACTGTCATCATGACATCCCACAACCTCCACGAATTCCTCTACATCGTAAAACCTTGCCAGGTCACACAGGGCCTGCATGGCCTGCTGGCGCATTTCCCCATGTTCCCCGTCAAGCATTGCTTTTTCATAATCAGTCAGTCTCATTCCTTCTCCTCTTCTTCCGGAGTTTCAATATAGCCGGAGTTTGGTAAATAGAAACATTTCTTTGCATATTTAAACAGTACGATAGCACATAGGATCATTACAATGCTCTGCAGCAGCCCTACCAGGGTGAACATCCCCTTCACCGAGTTAATGCCTCCGGTGGCAACCAGTGTGTATGCAGTACCTCCCAGGATGCATCCAACCAGTATTTTCTGCTTCTTTGGCGCCTCATCTTCAGCGGAAAGGCCATTTACGGACAGTGTGGCTGCCACGGATGCCATGGGGTCTGCCAGGGTACAGAAGCTCAAGGTTACGGTGCACAGGAACAGGACCGTGATAATCTTACTGAAAGGCAATGTCCCGATAATCTGGAATACTGTTGCCTGCATGCCGGCGCTGCTTACTGCTTCCCATACATCCAGTGTTCCAGAAGTCTGCAGGTAAATGGTCTGACCGCCAAAAACGCCAATCCAGATAATGCAGAATATGGACGGGACAAGAATCTGAACCAGCATGAAGGTCCGGACTGTGCGGCCTCTTCCCATACGGGCAAGGAACATTCCGATAACAGGCGCATATACGATGAAGGAAGCCCAGTACTGGACAATCCAGTCCGCAAACCACTTATCATGGGAAGCCATCGCGTTGGCCATGGTAGTCTGTGTCCCCCAGTTATCCACAATGAAACCGATTGCTTCTGAAGAAATCTTTGTGATGAACTCGGTATTTCCAAATACGAAGACATATGCCAGCAGGAAAAAGAAGAAATACATACAGGCGGAGGAGACCATCTTAAGCCCTTTTCCAATACCGGAAACACAGGAAAGGACGAAAATCGCTGTGACAAATATTGCTGCGAACAACCATGTTACCGCTGACTGAGGTATGCCAAACGCGGCCTCCAGTCCGGCGCCAATCTGCATCAGCCCCACGCCCATGGAGTTGGATGTGGCTCCCATAAGACAGAAGATGACGACCGCGGCCACCAGTGTATTCAACCATTTGATTTTTTTGCCGGTAGCACACTCCACAATGGAATTAAAGGATAAACTCTTTTTCCTGTTGTAGCAGATGATTGCAAATGCAGCCCCGCAGATGGCATACATACAATACTGGACAAAACTCCAATCCCACATGGCCTGGGCCACGGCGAAGATTCCGGCCCTGCGTGTACCTGGGTCACCCATTGCCACGGGAGTCGCCATAAAGTGGAAAATCGGTTCGCCCATGGCCCAGAACAGAAGGCCCGTGCCGATACCGGAACAGATGGACATTGCGCACCAGGATGCCATGCTGTATTCCGGTTTTGCATCTTTACCGCCGATAACCACATCGCCGTACCGTCCAATCAGGAACACGACTGCAAGAATGATGAATGTAAGAGAAATAAGATTTATGTAAGCCCCAAAGTAATCCGCCATCCCATAGAGAAGCTTTGTCATCAAAGCCCCAACCTGTTCCGTCCATATGATACCTGCCAGGATAAACGCAACAAGGATGACAATTGCGGGCCAAAACGCCCATTTATTGATTTTCAGATTATCCGTAGTTTTATTCTCCATTTTTTAATTACCCCTCCTGATTTAAAACCTATCTTTTGACTCGCCTACCCCTTTATAAGAATATATCATATCAATTGCTTTTGAACAGACCAAAGTATAAACAACAGAGTACAATAATCCAGTAAAACTCTTAAGCAGAATGGAACCTGCAAGTATAACCGTGGTATCCATGATAAATAATGCGTTTCCCATATTCATTGCAGGATGCCTCTTCTGAAGGATTCTTCCAATGGCGGTCGTTCCGCCCATGGTCCCGCCTGCCCGCATCAGAAGGCCGGCTCCAATTCCCATCAGGACACCGCCAAGAACAGACAGCAGCAATCCATGCTGTGAAAGAATGGCCGGAAAGAACGGCAGCCACCAATCAATTAATATGGAAGTACTGACGATGATGAAAATCGTATACATCAGTATCTTTTTCCCAAAACACATGGTGCATAAAATCATGATTGGCGCATTGCATATCAGGTTGACCGCGCCAATGGGCACTCCTAAAAGATTATGTGCAACCACCGAAACGCCAAGGACACTCCCTGGAACAATATTCACCGGATTGATTAAAATTGCAGACAATGTATATAGGATACAGCCTATACTGAGTATCACTGCTTCTTTCCACAACCCGTTCATCGCCTTATCCTGCAAAAGCAATCATGGACGCCTCAAGCGGAACATCCCCCGGAAGCGCCGCCACCTGCACGCAGACACGCGTGGGCTTGTGCTCACCGAAAAACTCCTTGTACGCTTCGTTAATCAGGCCGAAATCATTTAAGTCCTTGATATACACATCCACCCTGGCAATGCTCTCCCTGCATCCGCCGCCCGCTTTTACAATGCTTAACAGATTATTCAGGACCAGGGTAGTGGCCTGTTTGATTTCAAATACATACTCGCCATCCTTTGTAAGCGGAATCTGGCCGGATGTGATGATTATGTCCCCATACTTGCGGCCATGGCAATACGGCCCCAGTGCCGGTGATGCTTCCGGACTCACAAGTTCTTCCAGTTTCATCTTCATACCATTTACCTCGCATTCTTTTTATTTTGTTTCATATTTTATTTTATCGTTTCACTTTTTATTATTATATATCATATAATACGACTATATGTGCATTTTGTCAATAATTAGTTTCAAATTATTTATGTGTTCGTCATTATTACCAAATGAATATGTGGTTTTTCGTGACAATATCCAGGGGGGCATAAACCAGCGGGGCGGGCAGGTTTTCCCCGGCCTTTCCCTGCCGTTCCCCCTGCCGTTTCCCTGCCTTTTCCCTTCATCTTCAGTCATCATACATAACTAACAATGCATCTGCGATGGCTGCCCCGTCCTCCGTGATGAATACAGGGTTGATGTCCAGCTCTTTTACCTTGTCCTTGCCTTCTGCCGCCATTTCGCTGATTTTTACAAGGAGGTTTACAAGGGCCTCCTTATCGCAGACCGCTCCGCCGCGGTAGCCGTTCAACAGCGGATAGGAGGCAAGGCTTTCTATCATATCCCTGGCCTGTTTTCCGGTAAGAGGCGCCGGGGCCAGAGCCACATCCTTAAACAGTTCCACAAACACGCCGCCCATCCCTACCATGATCATAGGCCCGAAATCCCTGTCATTGTTCACGCCGATAATCATTTCCGTGCCGTATTTAAGCATGGGTTTCAGGAGGACGCCCTCCAGCCTTGCATCCGGGGCATTTTTCGCGCAGTTATCCATGACGGCTGCAAATGCGGCGCGCAGTTCTGCCTCGTCCCTGATGTTCAGCTTCACCCCGCCTACGTCTGACTTGTGCTGGATGTCCCTGGAATGGATCTTTACAGACAGGGGATAGCCCAGTTTCCCTGCTTCCTCCACCGCTGCGTCCGCTGTTGCGGCAACTGCCTGGGGCGGAACCGGGACGCCGTGGCTGCTCAGATAGTTCAGGCTCTCGAACTCGCTCAGGCTGTGGGAACATTCATGCTTCCTCTCAGGAACCGCCGGTTCCATGGGTTCAAATGTACGGACAGCAAAATCCAGTATCTTTTTAAGCGCAGTACAGCCATAGCGTCCGGTGGGAAGCAGGGGCGTGCCCGCGGCCTTCAGGATATCCGCGCTTTCCTGGTGCCTGGTGTGTTCGATGAACGGAATCCAGAACACTGGTTTTAACGTCTTATCCCGGCGCGCAATGGACACCGCCTCAACCATATGGGAGATGGTGTCATCCCAGATTTCAGGGGTAATCGTATAGGCCACCACGATGGCATCCACGCCCGGATCCTTAGAGATTGCTTCCATGGCCTGCACCATCACAGGCGTATTGTAGCCGATGCCGGCCGTCATATCAAAGGGATTGTTCACGGAGCCATAGTCAGGAACCAGCGTCTTCAGGTACGCCTTTGTCTCCTGCTGCATTTCCGCCAAACGGATGCCGTACTCTTCCGACAGGTCGGCCATGACGCCCGCCTCGCCGCCGGACACGTTCATGAACACGCAGCGTTCCCCCTTGGGCAGTTCTTCCAGCCATGAGAATGCCGCCGCAAGGCTCATAAGCTCCTCCAGATCGCCTGCCTCCACAACGCCATACCGTTTAAACACGGCACGCAGCACCTTGTCCGCCCCGGACAGGGAACCTGTGTGAGACTTGGCCAGCTCCTGCGACTTGCTGGAACGTCCGGTCTTTAAGACTACCACCGGCTTCTTTTTAAGGGCAGCCTTCTGGAAGGCGGCAACCAGCTTCTCAGGCTTTGTAACGCCTTCCATATAGGCCGCCACCACCTTGGTGTCCTCATCATCCACCAGGAAATCCAGATAATCCTCCACCTTCACATTACATGAATTGCCGGAGGAAATCACATGGGAAAAGCCCATGTTGGGACTGTCCAGACCGCCTAACACAATCTGGCCGCTCTGGGAAATCATACCGATATTGCCCCCGCGCTCACGTTCCTCCACCAGGAAGGCAAATGCAAAGATCCCGTCCACGAAATTGGCGAAGCCCGCGCAGTTGGGCCCCATGACGGCAATGCCCAGGCGGTCGGCTGCCTCCACCAGCTCCCGCTGGCGCTCCCTGCCCTCCGGCCCCACTTCGCCGTAGCCGCTGGCAAATACAACCGCGCCGCCGCAGTTTTTCCCCGCTGCTTCCTCCAGCAGCGGGATGATTGTCTTCTGCGGGGTGCACAAAATAACCAGGTCCACATCCCCCTCTATCTCCGAAAGGGAATGATAGGCGCGGCGGCCGAATATGGTATCCCTTCCAGGATTCACAAGGTAAAGCTGATCCAGGTTTTTGGAGAATTTAAGATAGTTCCTGGTGGTATCACCGCCGAATCCGGCCTTCTCGCTTGCGCCCACAATCGCAATGGTTCTTGGTTTTAATAATTGATTAAGATTCATGCCGAAACCCTTCCTCCTGTTCCATTTCCACTACAGATCAGCCGATTTTCCCTGCCTTCTCGTAGCCTGCCTCAAAACACTGCACGTTCTTCTCACTGGGTATGCCCTTATGGTCAAAATAATCCCTCAGCGTATCGGAGAACTGCTGTTTATCCATCATCTGCGTGGCCGCAATCATGGCGCCCATCATGACCAGGTTGGCGCCCCTAGTATTGTTAAGGTCCGCGGAAATACCCATGGCATCCACCCCGAACACCTCCACATTGGCAGGATACTCCCTGTCACTGAACAATGACTTGTTAATGATGATCTTGGCGCCGTCCGCTGCCTGGTCAATATATGTATTATACGCATCCTCGTTCATGCACACCAGGACATCCAGCGTATCCGGATAGGGACTGCCGATTTCCTCGTCGGATACCACCACGCGGCAAAGGGCGATGCCGCCGCGCATTTCTGCGGAATACTCGCTGGTCCAGCTTACATTCTTCCCATTCTCCGCAGCAATCTGTATCAAAATCTTACCGGCTGTCAGGACACCCTGACCGCCAATTCCTGCAAACATTATATCAGCCATTTGCTTCACCCCCGTTATTTGTATGGTCCACGTATACCTTCACCGGAAATACCTTTTCATTTTCTTCCTTCAGTTTCTTCATCGATTCCACCGGCGTCATCTTCCAGTTGGTCGGACAGGGTGAAAGCACCTCGATGATGGAGAATCCCTTATCGTTCATCTGGTTCTCGAATCCCTTTTTTATCATCTTCTTTGTCTCGTTGATGTGCTGGGGGTCGTAGAGGGCGCCCCGGGCAGCGTATTCAATGGGATACTGGCTGATGATGTTCAGCATGTCAAATGGCTGGCCTGCAACGCGGTCATCCCTTCCCTTCTTGCTGCTGGTCGTCTTATCCCCCACCAGGGTGGTGGCAAGGCACATCTGTCCTCCTGTCATGCCGAAGATTCCGTTGTTCACCACGATCATGGTGATGGGGACATTCCTCTGTGCCGCAAAACACGTTTCTGAAAGTCCGATTACATAAGAACATCCGTCGCCTGCGTGTACATATACATTGGCCTCCGGGCGCACCTTCTTAATACCTGTGGCAACAGCGGCACAGCGTCCGTGGGGGCCTGCGATGCCATCGCAGTTCAAGGTATCGATGGACCAGTAGGCACAGGCAATATCCACAACCTGTACGGTTTTCTCTACAATTCCCAATTCCTCGCAGCATTCCGCAATCAGTCTCTGAATGATACCGTGTCCGCAGCCGCCGCACCAGCCCACCTGCTGGTTGATCATTTCCGGTTTTGTTAACTTCACAGCCATATTAGTAAACCTCCAGTTCCTTTTCTTTTCCTTCGAGTACCCGTTTGCAATAGTCCACGATTCCCTGTGTCTTAGGAACATACTTGGATGTCAGATAAGCATATACAGGCAGGGAGAACCTGGAAGCCAGACAGAGATCCTGGCCCATCTGTGCGGACAGGCTCATCTCCACGGAAACAAGTCCCTTCACGCTGTCCGGTAAATTTTTAAATGCCTTTTCTGGATAAGGCCACGCACTGATCAGGCGGATCAGGCCAAGCTTCACGCCCTGCGTCCTGGCGCGGCGGACCGCTGATTTACACACCCTGGAGGAGATTCCATATGCCACCAGCACCAGGTCGGCGTCATCCACCATGAATTCCTCCCAGCGCTGTTCATTGTCATGCATCTCCTTAAACTTATCCCGCATCATGGAGTCATACGCTTCATAATTCATGGACCGGTCTAGATTGGTCACCTTTACCTTTGGTTCATCTTTTGTCTTGTATCCCTTGATTGCCCAGTCAAACTTATCCTTGTCGTGCTCTTTTGCCTCAGGCAGCACCACCTTCTCAATCATCTGGCTGATTCCGCCGTCGCTTAGGATGATTACAACCGTGCGGTACTTCTCCGCCAGGTCAAAGGCCAGGTATGTAAGGTCCGCGCACTCCTGTGCCGAGGCAGGGGTCAGGACAATCTGCCTGGAATCCCCGTGTCCGCCTCCGCGGACCGCCTCCCAGTAGGAATCCTGTCCTTCGGTAATCTCGCCGTCACCGACGCCGTATCTCATGACATCAACAAGAACAGCCGGAAGGTTGTAGGATGCCAGATAAGAGATTCCTTCCTGTTTCAGGTCATATCCAGGGCCGGAAGAACTTGTCATGACCCTCTCGCCGCAGGCAGCCGCGCCCCACAGCATGCTCATACTTGCAATCTCGCTTTCCCCCTGAATGAATACCCCGCCGCGGGCAGCCATATTGGCTGACATATATTCCAGGATCTCACTCTGCGGTGTAATCGGATACCCTGCGTAAAAGCGGCATCCCGCCCGAAGCGCGGCCTCCGCAATCGCTTCGTTTCCTTTCATAAGCCTAAATTTTTCACCCATGTCTCTTCTTTCCTCCCCTGCTATTCTACGGTACTGATGGTAAATACGTAATCCGGACAAATTGTGTAGCAACGTCCACAGCCAATACAGGTTTCCTCATGAATCCGGATAATCTCATAGCCCTTCTTGTTAATCTCCTCCAGCGGTTCAATCGCCTGGACCGGACAGGCGCCCACACAGAGCCGGCATCCTTTGCAGAGACTTACATCTGCGCTTGCTTTTGCTTTTGCCATTTCTACCTCCTATTATTTTGTTTCACTTTTTAATATATTATTTCATTTTTTATTTTATAGTTTCATATTATCACTATTTATACTATTTTTCAAGTACTATTTTAGGTTTATTATGGTTAAATTTCACTAATCTTTTTTTGCTTGCAAAAGACCCCAGTTTCTCCTATAATAGTAAATAATAGTGTAACGACCGTCTCAAAATGCGGCTGTTCACTGCTAAGGAGGATTTATAATGGGAGAAGAAACCGTAAAAACAGAGACCATACAGGCCGTGGACAGGGCATTACAGATTCTGGAAACCATAGGGCGTGTGAACAGTATGAGTCTGGCAGAATTAAACAGGGAAATCAAAGTAAATAAGGCGTCCCTTTCACGCCTTGTCTATACGCTTGTACAGAATGGATATCTTGCAAAGAATGAAAAAAGCGGGGAATTTTCCCTGACTTTAAAAACATATGAGGTGGGGTTGAATGCGGTACAGAACCTGGACAAACTGTCCCTGATCAAGTCCACCCTGGTGGACCTGAACAGCCGATGCGGCCGGATTGCACAGTTTTCCGTGGAAGACAACAACCAGCTCTTATGTCTGCAGAGTATCGGAAAGGAAGCCATGTCATTTTCAGTCTACACCAGCGTAGGCCACCGCTCCCCGCTCTACAGCACCAGCGCGGGCAAAGCCCTGTTATCCGCTTATTCCAATGGGGAAATCATAGAAAAGTGGGACAAGATGAACATCCAGTCCCTGACAGAGAATACATTGACAGACCTGCAGCTGTTCCTGCAGGATATCGGATTGACCCGCCAGCGCGGATACGCCCTTGACCGTGAGGAAAATGAATACCATGTATTCTGCGTGGGCGCCGTTGTCATGGACTTCTCCAACCGTCCAATCGGCGCCATCAGCATCAGCGGCAGCACCCTCACCCCCCAGGAAGAACAGGAGGTAAGCAGCATGCTGCTCTCTTCCAGCCGCAAGCTTTCCGGCCTTTTGGGGTATGCGGTGCGGTAAGGGAGGATTGATCTGCCTTTGGCCTTGTGGGAGTTTCCATACTCTGAAATGAATGGATAGGGCGGTTAGCACTGTTAAAATATCATAAGGGCAAAAAAACAGGGAACGGGTCGGCATTTCGCCGTCCCGTTCCCTGTTTTACACTTATTGCTAGTGGATTTATCAAAATATAATTATCTGAAAATCCCGTCCGTGGATTCATGGGGACTGCTGATACGAAGGGAGGATCCGCTGTCACAGCAGACCTCAATCCGGGCAGACGATTTACTTAACATCCCAATCATCATATCCCGTCAGGGGATGACGGAGGATTTCCCCAAATGGCTTGGGGAAAAACAGGATAAACTGAACATAGTGGCTACCTATGATTTGATTTTTAATGCATCTGTCATGGTAAGGGAGGGACTTGGCTGTGCATTGGGTTTTGATAAGCTGATTCACACAGGTGCGGACAGCGGATTGTGTTTTCGTCCATTGGAACCTGGCCTGGTAACACCTATGTATGTTATCTGGAAAAAATATCAGGTGTTTACGCCCATTGCAGAGAAATTACTTGATGAATTGATGGGGCGGTTTTCCGATGCACCGATATCTGAGCGCCTGTTCCCTTCCATTTAAGGAGACAGAAGGACAGCCCCTTTTGCGCTTACTGCCTATGACTGTCCCCAGGGTTTCATTCATATCCATTTTTGTAGCAGGATAAAAAATAATCGATAAATAATTTAGTTTTTTTGTCAAGTTTATCATGATTTTTTGATATGATCCCCAGTTCCCAATACATCCCTTCATCTGCAATTGGAATGCACACCAGATTTTCATGTGCGCTTTCTTCATACACATGCTTTACACACAGCAAAATCCCCTGCCTCTGCGACGCCATTTTCACAAGCTGGCTTACATCCGATGATTTATAGATAATATGCGGGGTAAAGCCAGCCTTTTTGCAGCTGTCCTTTGTCCTGTAATGAATATTATAACGGCTGTTAAAGAACAAAAAGTCCTCATCCGCCAACTGGCTTACATGTATCTCCTCCTGTTTGGCCAGCGGGTGTTCCCTGTGCGCAATGAAGAACATTTTTTCACGATGCAGCGGGCTATATTGCAATCCCTGATCATGCCATGGTTTTGTGGACAGGGCAAAACGATGGCTGTCCGCAAGCACATATTCCTCCATGTCCAAATCGGGAAATTCTACCTGTTCCAGCTTCAAACCAGGATATAGCGTTTCAAAGTTTAACAGATAATTGGCAGACAGGCTCCGGAAGACCCCGGGCGCTACGCCGATGGTTATGGTCCCTTGCTGGATTTTAAAATATTGATACGATTCCCTGACTGCTTCCTCATACCCTGCACACACTGGGAGGAATTTATGTTTCAGATATACCCCGCTCTTTGATAATTTGATTCCCTTACTGGTGCGGAGGAACAGACGTGTATTCAGTTCCGATTCTAAATTTTTGATTGATTTACTTAAAGCCTGCTGGGATATAAACAATTCTTTCGCTGCCTGGGAAATACTTGTGCTTTCAGATAATTTCATAAAATACTGGATCTGTCTGAATTCCATTGCTCTTCTCCACCGTAATCTTAAGACGTGTTCTTGCCGACTCAGCTTTAGTTTATCACAACTATGAGTGATGGTAAATACAATTCTCCGGCATATTCCGGGCATTTCGGGGCTGCTTTGGGGCTGCTTTTTGGCACAACTCCAGGTTGTGGCAATCACAAACACTATGTGTTGTTAATTAGTTAACAATACTGCTAGAATAGACTTACATAGAACATGATTAAGGAGGAAGTAACAAATGAAAAACAGATACTACCCCAATTTAGCAAGTCCCATCACAATCAATGGCGTCACATTTAAGAACCGCATTTTCGGCGCGCCGATGTCGAATCCGGAATTGGATCCGGATTGCCACATGAGGGAAGAGGATATCGCGTTTCATGCAAACCGCGGACGCGGCGGCTTGGCCAGCGTATGCATTGGTCTTGGTATTGTTGAAGCCGTAGGACGCTCACACACAAAAGAAGTAATCCTTTATGATGACCTGTCCCTCCCATCCTTAAAGAGAATGGCCAATGAATTCCATAAGCACAACTGCATGGCTACCATGGAATTAGCCCATGGCGGAAAGTTCGGGGCCGCCAGAAGCCACTCTGCTGCCAAAAGCACCCTGATTGGGCCAAATGACGAATTAAATGCCCAGGGCGTTCCTGTAAAAGCCATGACGGAAGAGCAGATTGAAGAGACCGCCACCGCATTCGGCAGCGCGGCCAGGCTGGTAAAAGAGGCTGGTTTTGATATGGTCTTAATCCATGGCGGGCATGGATGGCTGTTAGGCCAGTTTGCTTCTCCATATTTTAATAAGAGGACCGACCGCTGGGGCGGAAGCCTGGAAAACCGTATGCGTTTTTCACTGCTTGTCATCGAGAAGGTGCGTGAAGCGGTGGGTCCGGACTTCCCAATCGAATTCCGTATGAGCGGTTCTGAATGTATTCCTGGCGGATATGATATTGATGAAGCAGTTGAAATGGCTAAGATGATTGATGGAAAGGTGGATATCATCCACGTATCTGCCGGTATCCATGAGAATAATGACGTATTTGTAATCACACATCCTTCCATGTTTACTGAGCATGGATGCAATGTCCAATATGCTGCTGAAATCAAAAAACATGTCAAAACCCCGGTTGCTGCATTGGGCGGCATCAACGATGTGGATATGATGGAGGAAATCATTGCTTCCGGTAAAGCTGATATCATTGAAGTAGCCCGTCAGTCCCTTGCAGATCCATATTTCCCGGAGAAAGCATTTTCCGGACAAAAAGACGATATCACACAGTGCTGCCGCTGCTATTCATGTTTCTTCAATTACTTATCCAACAGGAACTACTGCTGCGCGTTTAATCCGGTCATTGGCGACGAGCTTGAACATAAATATGGCTTCCCGGCAACAACGCCGAAAAAGGTCGTGGTTGTAGGCGGCGGGCCAGGGGGCATGGAGGCCGCTGTTACAGCCGCCCAAAGGGGCCACTCCGTTACACTTTATGAGAAGAACAGCAGGCTTGGCGGACAGATTGTACATGAACAGCACATCCCCTTCAAAAAGGATATGTATCACTTCATTGAGGTCCTTGCTAAGCGCTGTGAGGATGCAGGCGTGGACATCCACTTAAATACAGAGGTTACTCCTGAGGAAGTTGCGGCAATGGGTGCGGATGTCGTGATGACAGCCGTTGGCGCGAAACCCATCATTCCGCAGATCCCGGGAATTAACAGTGCCAAGGTTGTGGGACTGAAGGCACTTGAGGGCAGACAGCCGTCAGTGGGACAAAAAGTGGCAATCCTTGGCGGAGGCCTGGTGGGTTCTGAAGTTGCCATTTATCTGGATATGATTGGAAAAGACGTAACAGTTGTGGAAATGAAGGATACCTGGGCATCTGACGCTTATTGGATGCACAAGGTTGCCATGGACAAATATATCCGTGACAGCAGGATTGATATCAAGGTAAACACAACAGCCAGGGAAATTACTGACGCTGGTATCGTATGCAACACACCGGATGGTGAAATCCTCATTGAAGCCGATACGGTCCTTCTTGCCGCAGGTATGAAAGCGGACCGCGCCTCTGCGGATGAATTTCTCAATACGGCTCCCCGGGTTTTTGAAATCGGAGACGCCATCAAAGCCGGACGCGTGGTTGAAGCAGTGAAGCTTGGATACTATAGGGCATTGGATATTTAGCTGCCAGCAACCTGAAAGGAACGAAAATGATGGACATTCTTGTTACAATTTTCACTGCCTTTGTTTCAGGCGTACTGGCAACCGCCCTGGGCGCCCTTGGTTCAGTAATCCTTACAGCCCTTGTTTCCATTGTTGGGGTATTCTCCATTATGGCGGGATGCGAATATAATATCATCGGGAACATTTGCTTTGGAATGTTCCTGGGGCCGCAGGTAGCCTTTGGGCCGGCACTCTGCGCAATGAATTATGCATGGAAAAAGGGATACATAAAGGACAGCAAGGGACTGGCCCTTCCATTGGGATCATTGCAGAAAACAGATGTATTAGTATTTGGCGGTATCTGCGCAGTAGCGGGATGGTACTTGAATACAGCCCTTGGCACCTTCCTTCCGGGACTCTTTGACTGCGTTGCGGCAACCATTGTAATCCTTAATGTGATTACAAAAATCATGTTTGGGAATGGGGGCCTCATGGGTAAGGTCCCTGAAGGAGATAAGAGATTTGGCTTAAACAGTAAGAATAAGTGGCTTCCCCACATGACCTATGGCCATGGCTCCATGTTCTGTCTGTTCGGCGGCAGCGTTGGTTTTATTGCCGCATGGCTATTGTATCAGATGTGCCGTTTTTCTGAACAGGTGGGCAATCCCATGATTGCAGGTATTTCATTTGTACCCCTTTGGGCCATTGCAGTCGTGTTCTTAATCTTCATGTGCTGCGGCCTGCCCTGCCCTGTATTTCACCATGTCGGGCTTGTGGGCGCTTACGGAGCACAGATGGCGTATAATGCCGGATGTTCCGAAATCCGTGTTTACCTGTGGGGCTTTGCATTTGGTATCTTTGCACATTATGCAGGCGATCTGCTTGCGGATCTTTTCTTTGTATATGGGGAAGGATATGTTGACCCGCCGTCGCTTTCCATGCTCTTCTGCTCCGTATTTGCATTTGCTGTCTTTCCGGCGCTTGGATTGGTTAACCCCGATAGTGCGGTTTCCGTCATCGCGCCCATGGCCATTATCCTGGCATTTGGGATCTTTGCATGTTTTACAGGGAAATGCAAAAAAGCAGACATGTCATAGGCAGTCGGAGGCAGGGCTTTGATGAGGGTACTGTCCTGCTGTATCCGCATTGGACAATAACCCTCTGGCATGCTACATGTAAAAGGACACACCGTATTACCGTTGTGTCCTTTTACAGTCCGAACCGGATTCAATAATTAATCCCTTTTACTGCCAGCGCCCCATCGGATACCCCGAATACAATATTGGGGATTCCATCTTTTTTAAGGACAAATCCGGCCATGCTGGGGGAAAGCGTCTCCCCTCTGGCAGCCTCCACTGCTGCTGACAGCTCTGGTGTGAATATACGGTCTGTTCCCAAGGCAGCCAGCTCTTCCGGCGAACCTGCCCAGACGCCTCCGTCCTTAAATCCCACGTACAGTGGATAGGAGGCCAGGGAGGCCAGGGCGTCCATGTCCCGGTCCGCAATGGCTTCCTTTATTTTTCCGGCAAAAGCAGCCACCTCATCTTCGGGTACCAGGAAATTGTCCGCATAGCCAGGTTTCCCTGTCCCCTCCCCTGTTTGGCCTATCTCAAACTCCAGTTCCCCATATGCGCCGGGAGCAATCTCATATTTGTCAAACACAATGACCGGATTTCCATTTTCATTCATATAAAACCTGGTTTCATCCGTAATTCCCGTAAAGCCTCCCTCTGACCCGGACCAGAAAGCAATGCCGTCCCTTTCCTTCATTTCCTCCATCTGCCGCAGTATGCTGTCATCCGCAATCCTGGCATAGTCCTGGCCCAGGACATCTTCTAATGTAACCATCTTATAATCCTTCAGATCAATGTTGTAGTATCTTGTTTCACTGTAGGCCGTGGACCAGCTCTCTGTTCCCCGCACTGCAAAGGAGAGATATTCCTCTGTCTGGGCCTTGATTTCATATCCTACACGGATTTTAATACCATGTGCCTCCCATTCCTCCTCAGTCCCTCCCGTTTCCATAAACGCCTTCTTATATTCCCTGGCGCGTTCCACTGCCTCATCTGCGTACCGGCTGCATAAATCGTATATTTCCTGATTCAGGGCAGCATCCAGCCCATCCGTATCCTCAGCTATCATCTCCACACTTGGGATTTCCACGGATATCTTCCAGTCCCCTTCATCCTTTTCATAGGACCGGAAGGTAAGGATCCGCGCCGCCGCTCCTATGACAGGGAGTCCGGCCGCCATTTCCGCAAATGCCGTATTTGTATTTAAGGCAGCAGTAAATATCAGCACAAGGGCTGCCGCCGCACCGGCACATGTCCCCCATATCCTGTTCCTTCTGTGTATCCCGGCCATCCGTTTCCTTTGCTCCTGGCTTCTTCTCTTTTCCTCTGATTGGGCAATTGCCGCCTGAACCCTTCCGGACAGTTCAGGCGGGACCGGTATCCCTTCATATTTTTTTCTTGCATCTTCCATACGGCTCATGAATCCACCTCCTGTATATTCTGTTTTAACAGTCTTAAGCCACGGTATAGTCTTGCCTTAACCGTATTCAGGTTTGTGCTTGTCACATAAGCGATTTCCTTCAGTGTCAGCTCCTCAAAATACCGAAGTTTTATAATGGTCTGCACATCCTCCTCCAATTGGTTTAACTGTCCGTATATATCCGGTTCACTATCATATCCTTCCTCATAATATGGCACCTCCTGTCCTATCCCGTCTTCTGTGGGTATCTCCATCTTCTGTTTCCTGATTAACAGCAGGCTCTCATTTACAAGGATGCGGTAAAACCATGTCCTGATGGCATTTTCATTCCTGAGCGCCCCGTAGTGGTCCAATGCCTTGCAGACAGCACTCTGGACAATATCCATTGCATCCTCCTGGTTATGGACATAGCTATAGGCCAGCCTGTAAAATTTTTCCTGATTGCTGACAATATAGTCCACAATCCTGTTATATAAATCTTGATTCATGGGGTACTTAATCCCTCCTTACAGTATGATTTCATGGTACATCACAGCGTATATCGCCATCACTGATATATAGATTCTTTTTTCCTGCCAAAAGTTGCATCTGATTATATTTTCCTGTCATAAAACAAGGACAGGAATCCCTTCGATTCCTGCCCTGTCCGGCAGCTGTCCCATATTGCCCTGTTCCTGTCTCATCCCTTTTCTACCCGGATTGCCGCCATATGCCCTGTTGCAATCCGCTTCATCGGTTTTACCGAGTACAGGCAGACTGCCATGGTCAATATATCTGCCGCCGGCTGTGCCAGATAAATCCCCGTTACCCCCAGCATCCCGGGCAGGATTAATATGAACGGTACATAGAACAATCCCTGACGGATGACGGACAGGAACAGTCCGTACTTTGAGGAGCCAATGGTCTGAAACGTTATTGTCATCATGTAGCACAATCCAAATGCAGGATAAAGGGCCACCTGGGAAACCAGAAGCCTGACCCCATAATCAATGACTGCCGGATTCCCGTTAAACAGCATGATTAACGGCCTTGCCAGAAGGATATAGGTTCCCGCTACCAGTATGGTAAGGATCAGGGATGTCCGCAATGCAAAACGGACCGACTCATGAAACCGTTCCTCCTTTTTCGCGCCAAAGGAATAGGAAGCTACCGGCTGATATCCCTGCATGAACCCCATGATCACATAGCATCCAATCAGCACCAGGCGCTGCACCACGCCGTATGCCGCTATGATAAGATCTGAGTCCGCCATGGGCTTCGCCGCAATATTCGTAAGGGATGTTGCTACTGCAAGGCAGATCTGTATGACGGCCGTAGGTATCCCGATGAGCGTGACGGATCTGATGAGCGTCCATTGGGGGTTAAAATACTCCCTCTTTATCTTTATGATGGAGCGTCCGGTGATATAGAACCACCCAAGGATGAAACACGTGACGAACTGTGAAACCGTTGTGGCAAGGGACGCTCCCTCCACTCCCATCCCCAGTCCCCAGCTAAACATGAATACAGGGTCCAGGATCACGTTAAGGGCCGCGCCGGTCACAACGGCAATGGATGAAATCCTTACGGATGACTCTGCCCTGGCCGCACAGTTCATACTCTGCGCAGGAAGGTTGGCAAGGGCTGCCACAAACATCCAGAATGCATACTCCCTGGCCTGGGGCAGCACAGCCTCGGAGGCGCCGAAGGAACGCAACAAAGGCTCCATGAAAATGATGCCTGCCGCACATAAAAGGATTCCAATGAGGACCGATAACCCCACCACGGATGTGACTGTCCTGTTTGCGCCGTCCCTATCGCCTGCCCCCAGCTGCCTGCCCGCCAGGACCGCTGCCCCGGCCGCAAATATATTTTCCACCGAGACCATGATGAGCAGCAGCGGCAGGGTAACGCCCACTGCCGCAAGCGCTATATCCGACCCCAACATCCCAATATAAGCCGTATCCACAATGTTGTAGACAGCCTTCGCCAGCAGCGCCAAGGTAGCCGGGACTGCCAGTCTGGTAATGGCCCTGGAGGGCTTCATATCACCAAGTATGGATTCCTGCTGTACATTTCCGTTCTTCATATCCCCACTTCCTTCCGCTCCACCACGCCATAAAGCAGCACATCCAATGCCCTGCGGCAGTCCTCTTCATGTGTCTTAAAATCAATCTCCTGCTGCCCGGATGTCTGATGCTTTGCATTGACATAATCCTGAAACTGCAGGAATATATCCACCACCGTTTCCCTGGATACCCCGTCCCTCAGCTTAAGAGGCTCCAGTATCCGGTTCAATATGGATATATTAAACTCATCAAACCCGGACTTACGCTGTCTGACCGCAGCTTCCAGATGGGCCGGCGGCATGATGACCGCCTCGCAGAAAATCCTCCGGTACACGGGAAATGTCTGGAAAAATTCAAACCTCGCATCAAAATAAAGCTGCAGCTGTCTGGGAACGGATACCGCTTCCAATATCAGCTTCCCCTGCAGATATTCTGTCAGGACCTGGAAACATTCATCCACGCAGGCCAGATACAGTTCGTCCTTGGTCTGGAAATAGTGGTAAATGATTCCCTTCGAGATTCCCTCCCCGCTGCATATATTGTTAACGGAACTGGCTCCATATCCCTGTCCTGCAAACTCCTCCAGTGCAGCCTCCATAATCCTGCGCTTCGTCTGTTGGTTTTTCTCTTCCCGTTTCATGTGCTTCCTCCCGAAAATTATTGACCTAGTGGTCTATTTATCATCAGGATACCACAAATTGACCATAAGGTCAATATTTTTTCCATATCCAATTAATTTATGACATCGATTCAGTGCCTGCAATACAAAAGACGCCCATTCCCTGAGCGTCTTCTACAATCCGGTCTTGTCCTTACAGGCATTTCCCGTCTCCAAATGTCATGATCCGGCTTCCTGCCGGGAGTATCTCCCATGCCGGCAAAGGCTGACCTTAAAAGAACGGTGCCCACTCACCTTCTGTTTTCCTGCAGCCGTTTATATTCCGTGATGTCGGCGCAATTAATCAGATACGCATCGTGCTCGCCCCATTTCATCGTGGAGTACCGTATCCTGGTCCATACATCATACTGTGGGTTATATACCTCCGTGGTGCCGGTCAGCGGACAGCTTTCGCAGGGAGTGCTGCGGCCGAAAAACGCCTGATGGCAAGTCATACCGGCCCTGGCGGACGGATCCAGACGGAGTGTCTTTTGATTCACATACAGCAGCTCATAGGTGCCCTGCCGGATGACGTAGATATAGGCATCCTGCATATCCAGGATTGTGTTGAGCTGGACCATGATCTGCTCGTTGCGGTCCGCCTCCCGCTTTTTCAGGAGGAATGTATTCAGCATCTGGGCAATCAAAGAGAGCATGCCAATCTCCTCTTTGTTCCACATCCTCAGACCCGTGCACTCGTCAAACCCGATAAAGCCCCGGAATTCCTTTCCATCGTAAAGCGCGCACTGGAGCGTGGAACAGATTTCCTGACTCTCAAAAAGCGCGGTCTGGGTAGGGGTCAGGGAATGGATATCCCGGCAGTAAAAAATAGAGTTATCCCGAAACAGCTCCTTGTAGCCCTCCACGTTTTCATAAGGATAATGCTGTAAAAACTCCTTTTGCGGCGCAATTCCCTCATTGCACCATTCATAAGTATTATCGGTATATTCCCCGCTGTCGCTGTTTTCAAACACATAAGCCCGGCTCACATCGAACCGCCTTCCCACAATTTCCAGGATTGCTTCCACGGCAGTGTCAATATCATTGGTATCATACAGGATTTGAAACACATAATTGACCAGGTCCCCAACCTTCCCACTTACGGTCTGGTCGGAATCAATGGCCGCCCCCAGGGAGGAATATCCAATCCGGTCCACTGCCTCCAGACTATTAACGTCATATCGGGCATACTGGTTCTTGCCCTGGCTTTTAGCCTGGTACAGTGCCAGATCCGCACAGTGGTACAGGGTCTGGTAATCAGTACCGTCCCACGGATAAATGGCCAGACCGATGCTGCAGGTCACCTCAACGGGCTGTTTTTCCCCCTGAAACAGCTGCTGGAACATCGCCAGAAGTTTCCCTGCCTTCTGTTCGGCAATCTGTGTGGAAGGAATATCCTTTAAGAACATTGCGAACTCGTCCCCGCCGATTCTGCCGATTACATCCGACTTCCGCGTCAGCTTTTTCATGCCGGCTGCCAGTTCAGCCAGCACTGCGTCCCCAAACAGATGTCCCTGCCTGTCGTTCACCAGCTTGAAATTATCCACATCAATGATGAACATGGCACATACCGTCTCTGGCCGGCCTGACAGGTACTGTTCTGCCCTGTGTTCCATTTCGGCATGGTTGTAAAGACCGGTCAGGGCGTCCAGCTCCGCCCGCCTGCGCAGTTCTTCCACCATCCGCTTTTCTTCGTCAATATCTGAAATGGTCCCTACCGCGCGCAGCGGCCTGCCGTCTGCGTCATATTGGGTAGCGGCCCGCAGCCGGCACCAGATATACTGCCCCTTTGTATTGCGGATACGGACGTCAAGGACCGAATTGGACACCCCCCGTTTCACATCTTCCATAAGCGCGGCCATCGGCCCGATATCATCAGGATAGAAATGCCGCAAAATTTCCTCCTTCTGGAGTCTGCTGTCATAACTAGGCGCATAACCAAATTTCCCCAGCCAATTAGGTGAAAAGGAAATGGCATCCTCAATAAGGTTCCACTCAAAGATGATATCCGAGGATTGATTCATGATGATTTCCAGATGCTCCAATGACAGACGAAGCTTCTCCTGGGCATCCCGTACCTCAGTGAGGTCCAGAAAAATACAGAAAAAGCGTTCTTCCTGTTCGTCACCGAACAGCTGGGCGCTGCTGGCAGTCCATTTATAACTGCCGTCCTTACACAAGACCCGGTAGCTCAGGGAAAGCTGGTTGCCTTTATTCAGCTGGCGCCCCACTTCACCCAGGAAATTTTGACGGTCCAATGGATGGATCATTGTGAGGAACTGATTTTGAAACAGTCTCTCCAGTTCTTCCCTGGTAAATCCGAATATACTGAGGAAACCATCGTTGACCCCAACAATGGTGTATTCATTGTCATTCCTGCATTGCATGACTCCACCTGGAATGAGGTTCAGGATAGCCTCACCCTCCTGACTGAGCCCTTTCAGCAATCTATTCACATTTATTCCCCCCTCACAATCCTGGCACCCCAATCGGGAGTGTCAATGACCGACGTTCCTCTGCGGTTTCTGCCGATAGTGATGCTCCTGCTCCTCGTTTTCGGCAGCCCATCAATCGCTCACATACATATATATTTGCATTGAGTATAGCAAAAACCATAAAAAATAGCAATAGCCTGTCCTGCTGCCTGATACATCATACAGGCAAGGAAATAGATTCCCCAATCGTCCGGGATTCCGCCGGGATTCCCCGAAACCACCATAAAGGAAATGGCTGCAGCGGCAAAGGCCTGCGGTTCAGGAGCGCTGTAGGGCGGCTTCTGTGCGGCTGTTCCGAAAAGAACCGTCTGTGGGACGTTAACCCTGCTTCAGATATTCCTTCCTCATCTGTCCCGGTGTCTTTCCGTATTGTTTCCGGAAATACTTTGTATAATAACTGGCATTATGAAAACCGGATCCATATGCTATCTCCGTAATTGGAAGCCGTGTTTCTGTAAGCAGCACCGTGCTCTGCGCAAGACGGTATGTAATAACGTAATCAATCGGAGAGGTATTCATATACTTTTTAAATATATTACAGCATGCCGTCTTACCCATCTCCCCAATTTTCGCAATATCGTCCAGCATGATGGAATCCTGATAGTGTTTTTGGATATAGCCGACCATTTTCCTTAATTGAATGAGAGAAATATCAGCTTTCTCTGATTTCTCTGAAAGCAGCTCCATATTGTTCGTATACAATAGGGTAAATATCCTAAATACCGCTTCCTGGCACAAAAGATAAAACTCCGGGGCATCCTGATCCAGATGAAAGACGGTCCATAACACTTCCAGTAATTCATTCTGCCACTTCTTATCCGGACGTAAATGTAAAAACGGAATTGCCTGGCATTCTGTAAAAGGGCGCACATAACGCTCCCTGATATATGGATTACCGGACAAAACCGAGGGATGGATGATGAAACATATGAACCCGCACTCTTCTTTCTTATCTGAATATCCAAAATGAAAGTTCCGGCTGTTTACCACAATCCCCTCATTCTCATAAAGCGTGATGTTTTCCCCGTTTACATCATACTGCATGGTGCCGGACAATACATATATGATTTCAACATCCTCATGCCAGTGTGATACCGCAGTATAATTGTGGTACTGCGATAAAAACGCGCTTCGTATATAGACAGGATACTGTGGAATCATATAATCCATCACTTCTGAAAAATCCTGCTTAACATTGACCTGCATTGCCATATAGAACGTCCCCCGCGTTTCCATCCCATTAAGGTGAAATATATTTATATTATTTCGTAAGATTATTATATTATTTTCTCTTGTTCCGTAATATAATTATAAAAATACAGAAGGAGGATGTCAAGATGAAGGCAAATGCCGTCATAGAAGACTATCATGTACATTCAGCGTATAGTGATGATTCCACTTATCCTCTAAGACAGGTGGTCATGGATTCCATTGATATGGGAATAAAAGAAATATGCTTTACGGATCATGTGGATTATGGAATCAAGCGGGACTGGGACAATCCCCTTGGAATCGGATACAGGTCAGGAGCCGCCGGGCCGGAGCCCTTTGCGAATGTGGATTATCCGAAGTATGCAGATGAAATATCCGGCTTACAGAAAGAATACGGAGAACACATATCCATCAAGCTGGGGTTGGAATTTGGAATTCAGGTCCACACAATCCCTCTATACGAAAAACTCTTTTCCCGATATCCTTTTGATTTTATCATTCTTTCAATCCATCAGGTCGGGGATAAGGAATTCTGGACACAGGAATTTCAAACGGGACAGACACAGGATGAATACCGATGAAAATGAGATGAAAAACATACTGGATGAATTACTTCCGACAAGAGGGGAGGGGGCATACTTACAGGGACCCATTTATTTTGACTATGGGATTCATACCAGCCTCGGGAAAAGTTTCTATGTCAATTCTAATTTTACCGTACTGGATGTCTGCCGCGTAACGATGGGGGACAATGTGTTCATCGGGCCCAATGTATCGATTTTTACCCTCATACATCCGCTTCGCTGGCAGGACCGGAATATGTATGTATCGGAAAAGGGGACGATGACAAATAAAGAGTATGGCGCGCCTGTAACGATTGGGGACAACTGCTGGATTGCGGGAAACGTTACGATTCTTGCCGGCTCCAAAATTGGTTCAGGCTGTGTAATCGGCGCCGGTTCCGTTGTATCCGGAGAAATCCCTGACCATTCGGTGGCATATGGCGTCCCATGCCGTGTCGCCCGTGCGGTTACAGATCATGATGGTCTTGAATATCACAGGGAGCTGTTCTAACCATATAAAACTTCTTAAAAAAAAGAAGTCCCCTGGTCCACTACCCAAACCAGGGGACAAGCGTCATCTACTCAACGCCCTCAGCCTCATCAATCGCCTTCCCAATATCATGTCTCATATACTTATTCCCAAACTCAATCCACTCCGTAGCCCTATAAGCATTCTCCCTGGCTTCCTTAAGTGTCCTGCCCTTGGCCGTAACTCCCAGCACCCGTCCGCCGTTGGTCACGATGTTACCGTCCTTGTCAAACTTACTGCCCGCATGGAACACATAGTAGCCGTCCCTGCCCTCGAAGTTCTCAAACCCGGTCATCTTATATCCCTTTTCATAATGCTCCGGATAGCCCGCGGAAGCCAGCACCACGCACACGGCGGCATTGTCCTCGAACTCCAGCTCTATCTGGTCCAGGGTCCCGTCCACGCAGGCCTCGAATACGTCGATGATATCATTTTTCATCCTTGGCAGCACTACCTGTGTCTCAGGGTCGCCGAAACGTGCATTATACTCCAGCACCTTAGGCCCCTTCTCCGTAAGCATCAGGCCAAAGAAAATAATCCCCTTAAACTCCCTGCCCTCTGCCTTCATGGCGTCCACGGTGGGCTGATAGATATGTTCCTTACAGAACGCATCCACTTCCTCTGTATAAAATGGGCTGGGTGAAAATGTTCCCATTCCCCCGGTATTCAGTCCCTGGTCCCCGTCCCCTGCCCGCTTGTGGTCCTGGGCCGAGGTCATGATCTTGATGGTCTTACCGTCCACAAAAGAGAGCACGGATACCTCACGGCCTGTCATGAATTCCTCCACCACAATCCGGTCCCCGGCAGAGCCGAACTGCTTATCTAACATCAGGGTCCTGACGCCTTCCTTTGCCTCTTCCCTTGTGTTGCAGATAAGCACGCCTTTCCCCAGCGCAAGGCCGTCGGCCTTGAGTACAATGGGAATGGGCGCATCCTCAAGATATGCCAGTGCCTCTTCCGGCGAATCAAATGTCTCATATGCAGCCGTAGGGATATTATATTTTTTCATCAGGTCCTTGGAAAATGCCTTGGAGCCTTCGAGAATGGCCGCATCCTTCCTCGGCCCGAACACCCGCAGCCCGGCTGCCTCAAAGGCGTCCACCGCGCCTGCCGCCAGAGGGTCATCCGGTCCCACGATTACCAGGTCAATCCCATGTTCCCTGGCAAAGGCCACCTGCGCGTCAAAATCCATGCCCCCGATATCCACGCACTCCGCCAATCCGGCAATCCCGGCATTGCCAGGAGCACAATATATCTTCTCCACCTTTGGACTCTGCGCCGCCTTCCACGCAATCGCATGTTCACGTCCGCCGCCGCCTACGATTAATACTTTCATGCCGTTACCTCCTGCTGTTTGTCCTGTCATATCCCAGCCTGTCCTATACCAGTTGATTTGCAATCATATGGATGGCCTGGGGAAGGATTACCCATTCCGCTTCTTCCATCACCCGTTTCTGCAATATCTCAGGCGTATCGCCCTTCTTCACTTCCACAGCCTTCTGCAGGATGATGGGTCCTGTATCCATGCCGCTGTCCACATAATGCACGGTTGCCCCCGTGACCTTCACGCCCCGGGCCAAAGCCGCTTCATGGACCTTCAGCCCATAATACCCCTTCCCGCAGAAAGAAGGAATCAGGGACGGATGGATATTGATGATGCGCCCCTCGTATTTCCTTGTCATGGCCTCGGGTATGGCCACCAGGAATCCGGCCAGCACGATCAGATCCAGATGATATCCGTCCACCTTGGCCAGAAACGCCTCATTAAACGCATCCCTTGACCCATAGTCCTTTGGGGAAATGCACACTGCCTCGATTCCCCTAAGACGCGCCCGCTCCAGCGCATAGGCATTGGCATTGTTGCTGATGACCACGGCCAGTTCCGTGTTGGTGATCCTGCCGCTGTCCATTGCGTCCATGACCGCCTGAAGATTGGTGCCGCCTCCGGACACCATGACGCCTATCCTTAACATAAGTCCACACCCTTTTCACCGCTCTCAATGGAGCCGACCACATAGGGGGCATCGCCTGCGGCCCGGATGGCTTCCATGGTCCTGTCCACATCCGCGGCGTCCACTGCCAGGATCATACCAAGGCCCATGTTGTATGTGTTGTACATCATCTTCTCTTCAATCTGTCCCTTTTCAGCCAGCAGCTTAAAGATGGGAGGCACCGGATAGCTGTCCTTCTTAATCACCGCACGCACGCCGTCCTTCAGCATGCGGGGAACATTTTCATAGAAACCGCCGCCGGTGATGTGGCTGCATGCCTTGATGGTGACCCCTGCTTCCTTGACGGCCTTCAGGGCCTTCACATATATCTTGGTCGGGGCAATCAGCGCCTCCCCAAGGGTGGTTCCAAGAACATCCATGTAGGTGTTCAACCCCTCTTTTGTCAGTTCCTTCTCAAATACCTTTCGGACCAGTGAAAAACCATTGCTGTGCACGCCGGAGCTTGCCATTCCAATCAGCACGTTCCCGGCCGACAGGTTTTCGCCGGTAATCAGATTCTTCTTATCCACGATGCCCACCGCAAACCCGGCCAGGTCGTATTCGTCCTCCGGATAGAATCCAGGCATCTCGGCCGTCTCCCCGCCAATCAGCGCCGCACCGGACTGGTTACAGCCATCTGCCACGCCCTTCACGATGGTCGCAATCTTCTCAGGCACATTTTTGCCGCAGGCAATGTAATCCAGGAAAAACAATGGCTCGCCGCCAGCACAGGCAACATCGTTCACGCACATGGCCACACAGTCGATGCCCACCGTATCATGCTTATCCATGAGGAAAGCCAGCTTCAGCTTGGTTCCCACACCGTCCGTGCCCGAAAGCAGGGTGGGTTCCTCCATCCCCTTGAATGCAGCCATGGAAAATGCGCCTGAGAATCCGCCGATTCCGCCTAATACTTCAGGACGCATGGTTCCTTTCACATATTCCTTCATCAGTTCAACCGACTTATAACCTGCCTCAATATCAACTCCGGCCTTCTTGTAATCCATCATGGTTTTATCATCCTCCGCCTTATTTAAAAATCCCTGAATCCCTATTTCATCTGTGCCAGATATTCCTTGTATCCGATGGATTCCAGCTTTTCAGCCTTCCTGACCACGTCGTTCTTCAGACTCTCTGAATACTCCTTAAGCCTGCCTAATAAAGCCTCATCGGAAGTGGCCAGGATCTTGGCAGCCAGGATGCCTGCGTTTGCCCCACCGTTAATCGCAACCGTTGCAACCGGGATACCGCTTGGCATCTGGACAATGGAGTACAGGGAATCCACGCCGCCCAGGTCGGAGGTCTTCATGGGGATACCGATGACAGGCATAGGGAAAATGGCTGCGCACATGCCCGGAAGATGGGCCGCCTTGCCTGCCCCCGCTATGATTACCTTGAATCCCTTTCCTTCAGCCGCCTTTGCCCAGTCAAAGAAAACATCCGGCTCCCTGTGGGCAGATATGATTGTCATCTCGTAGCTGATTCCCAGTTTGTCCAGAATCTCAGCCGCCTTTGCCATGATTGGCATATCAGAGTCACTTCCCATTACAATTCCTACTTTTGCCATCGTCCAATCTCCTTTTCCATTTAAATCCATCGTATCCCCACCTAAGGAAGCAGAAATATCCTGTTATTTTAGATAGGGATGTTTATTATTAGTTATTCTTATTAATTTCTTTTATTATGCCTTTGTTACTTATAATTATAATACTAGGAAATTTTTCATGAGTCAATACAAATCTACAAAATTTTCTCCCGATGAATGCTGAAATGCCGGTACGGCCCATGTTTCCAGGCCCTCCCGGCATTTCGTATATGAAAATACGGAAAAACAGGGCTGTACGACCAACTGGATGTATTCAGGTAAAAAGCTCCCCGGCTGATTGAATCATCCCGATATCTTTCAGCATTTCCGCCTTTTGCCCGGAAACCGGTTTGTCCACAAAGACATCAAACAGGTTCCGCGGCCTGTGTACAGCGACAATGGCTGATGATTCTGAAAAAGTAAATGAAACCCATTTTCCTGATTTGTCCGCAAATGCCTTCATTTTCTCTATTAACGCTGGCGTCAATGGGGTATCATCCTCGTCCGATGCATAAACCTGGAACCTGCCGTCAAATCCCGGATTTCCTGTTTTAATCTCATATGCGGACAGGCGGTCTTTGAACCCTGCCACATATTTATTATCAAATACCCGCATGGTCCCCTGGAAGCCAAGCAGGGCAGGGACATTATCAAAACGGATGACCGGCCCATGGAATATGGAATCGGATGTGTATATCTTCCCTACTTTACCTGTCCTTCCCGTATTCACATTGCAGAGAAGGAACCGGATGTCCCCATAATATCCGGTCAGCAGGTCCGTACTGGAAAAATGGTTTTTTACGCCGCAATCCACCACATGAAGACCAGCCACCTCATCATAGCCCAGGCCGCTTTCCGGGAAATATTCAAGCGTTTGGAATCTGCCATTTTCCATCAGGAGGGGCAAAACATACTGTTCCTTATAGGCCCTGATGAAGCCTTCCTGTGCCCGCCTGATCAGCAGCAGATAGCAAAGGCAGCAAAAAATAACGGTCAGCAATGCGGTTATGATAAGCGTGAATAATCCCCACTCGAACAATGTATAATCCTCATTGTGGATTCCATGACGGCCGAACATCATAAGCGATGCCAGAATAAAACATCCGCACAGAAACATGGCCTTTTTATACTGACCATATGCTTTTTTCCTAAGTATTTCCAGTCCTTTATCGTCCATGGGCGCCGTCTTCCTTTCCTGTTTATCTGCATTTCCAAACATGCCCTGATATACTTTCAGCCGTTTATATTAGCATTTTCCGTCTGTCTGCATACGCACAGGTACAGCCTGGATACCTGTTTTGAATACTGCTCCATCAGCCTGGACAGCCGTTCCTCCCCTTCCATGGTCCGTCTATAGTCCATGGATTCCCCGGCTGCCGGCACATGGTCTGCCCGCATGTTTAACCGCTTCTGTATGTCGCTGATGATGCAGGCCGTGAATATGAGATAATCATCCATCTGTTCATTGTCCATGGAACTGATCTTCCGGCTGTTAATCAGGTACAGCATCTGCTCTGCCTCGGAAACCATGTACCAGGAAATCCAGAGCATTTCCCTGATGAATCCTTCCTTCTCATGTCCGGCTTTTTTCAGGTACTCCTGAATCTGGTCATGGACAAGATGGTAGTGGATCTGGATATCGCAGATGACGCCGTAGTCCAGGGGCATTTTAAGGCTGCGTCCCAACAGCCTGAGATATACCTGGTGTATGTGGAGCAGCTGGTTCAGGTTATAGGTGAACTGGCTCTTTAAGCTGGTGGGGAAAAAGAACCGGTTCGCTGCCAGCACCATCAATATGGCAATCACCACATACAGGAACCGCAGCTCTGCCGCCAGGGTCTGTGGCAGGGCCATGGTGGTAAGCGTCAGGGCAAAGCAGGTGGAAAAAAGGGCCTGCTGCCATGTTCCGGCTGTCTCTATATACAGGCCCACCGCCATGACCGTGGCCAGCACAAAATGCCATCCAGTCCCATGGAATAAGGGCAGAAGCAGCTGCAGGAGCAGGCACCCTGCCATGGTGCCGATGAAACGCGACTTCATGCGGGAGGCGCTGTCCTCATACATGGGGCGCAGCAGCAGGAACGCATTCAGCGCAAGCCAGTAGCCGTGATTGGCCTGGCTCATCATGCTGTAGGTAAAACCGGCTGTCAGGACCACGCTCAGACGCAGTGCAAAGCGTGTTTCAAAGGTGTCCGTCCTCATGTGGCAGAATAACCTTCGAATCGGGCGGCGGTACACCGGCAGCTTCCAGCCAGGTGACGGGACATTTTCATCTATCCTGCGCAGGTCCTCCAGGATAAGAAGCAGAAGCCCAAGGAAGTTGCGCACGAATATGTAAGGTGCCTCCTCCCTGCCCGCTGCTTCGGCAAGGAGCTCCTTTCCCTGTTTTGAGAACCCTTCGCTGCTGAGTCCGTCCCTGTATCCTTTGCTGCATCCGTTCCTGCCGTCTTTGCTGCCGCCCTGCTGAAAACCTTCCTTTCCCATGGTTTCCATATACCGGGCAAGGCGGAGGATGATGCCCCGGCAGTTTTCATCAGCCAGGGTGCTTTCCTGATATGGATTGGTAAGGAAATAAACAGACCGCTGAAACAGCAGTGCGAACATGTACTGGATCCTGCCGCGGGCATTGACCACCTTGGTCAGGCCCCGGCTTTTATACGCTTCCTTGTAAAGTCCCTGAAGGATGGGGAACAGGCTGTCTGCCGGCTTTTTTCCATCTTCAGGAACAGGGCCTGCAGCAGATTGGAGTTCGGCCGCAAGCAGCAGAAGTCCCTTTTCCGCCAGGGCGAAATCGTCCCCCTTCCTGCTTCTGCGTGAATGGAAATACAAAACCGCTGTCATTACAGCCAGCCCATAAGCCAACGCCGCCATCTGCATGACCAGGCCCTGCCAGCCCACCGGGCGCAGCTGCAGGAATGTAAAACACATGGCCCCGGTATAGTATCCCAGCTGGTTAAACTGCGAGGACTGGAGGAACACAAGCAGGAACGGCACGGTCAGGTTCAAAAGGATACAGAGCGGCAGGTTCAGGGTCGCAAGGAAGCTGAGAAAGGCCATGAGGAACTGTGTCCCAACCAGCCCCATAAGCTGCCTGGCTGTCATATATCTCCGGTAATTGATTTTGAACAGTATGGTAACCACTGACACAAGAATCACATGTGAAATCCCAAATATCAGAATAACAGAATAGAATAAGAACAGAAAAAATAATATGATTGGCAAAGCTTCCATAAACTTGGAACGAAGCCCTGCCAATCCTGTCTGCAATTTGCTTTTCATGGATAAAAACCTCTCCTTCAGGATTTCATTATACAACTAAGGACGGAGGATGTCATCCATATATTTATTTATGATTGAGCGTCTTCCACCTCATTCACACACCGCAGTGCATTCAGTGAGCGTGGATAGCCGATATAGGGCAGGCACTGGCTGATGACCCGGATCAGGAACTGTCTGTCATTGCCAATCCGGATGTTGGCGGCCGCATGGCTTGTGAGCTGCGGTCCGCATCCGCCCTGGGCTGCCAGGAAACAGAATGTCATCATCTCCCTCTGCCTGTCATCCAGCCCCCTTCTTGTATAATAATCCCCAAAGCAGTTATCTGCCAGCCATTTGTTGATATGCCTGGATTCCTCCGGCCCTGACAGATAAAAGCCTTTCATATGGGGGCCGAACAAATCCACCTGGGCCTGGTTACCCTTTTCCAGCCGGTCCTCTTTGGTGGTGGTTGCCATGGCTTTTAAGGGCAGTCCATAACCTTGTCCCTCAAGGATTTCATTTGCAGCGGTCAGGAACGGGTATACCCTTCCGATTCCCAGATAGGCGGTTGCCTGGTACAGGATTTCCTTTACTTCCACAGGCGTCACCCCAAGGTTCAGGGCGGCGGGGAGCATTACCTTGAATTCATCCATTCCCTGGCACCCCAGGAGGGCTGATAAGACTGCCATCATCCTTGTCCTGTCATCCATGGAGGCATGTTTCTCATGGATGACCTCGTCCAGCGCAAACGCATTGAAAAGCGCGGCAAATTCCGGGTCGCTCTGCTCCAGGCCGGATACAGGGGTGGGGGATATTTTCCCGGGATGTCCGCTTTCCATCGCCGGTTCCACACGGCTTTTGCACATTCCATATTCCTCATCCGACACCGGTCCGCACCATTCATTGGAAGCCCCCTGGGCCGGGACCTCGATTGCCAGATGGGCAAACCAGCTGTCCGGGGCAGCGCCGTGCCAGTGCTTTACCTCCGGAGGGATGTTCACGGCATCACCCGGATGAAGCTCCTGAGGTTCCTTTCCCCACTCCTGATAATATCCCCGGCCCGCGGTCACCAAGAGGATCTGCCCGCCTTTGTGGTGGATATGCCAGTTGTTCCGGCATCCCGGCTCAAAGGTCACATTGCCCACTGCCAGCCCTTGCGTCGTAAGCATGTTAAGGTAACTCTGTCCTTTAAAATACGCTGCAAATGCTTCATTCTTTTCCCCAATAGGAAATACGCTTAATTTTGAACTATCCATGACAACATACCGCCTTCCATTCTATGGAACCTTGCCTTCCAGGCATTACCATTCACTCCTTGCCTTCCAGGCATTACCATCCACTCCTTACCTTCCAATCCTTGCCTTCCAGTCCCTATCTTCCAAACCCGGTCAGGAATTCCACTGTCTCCGGGTCATAATGGGAGAAAAATGCACTCTCCTTCTCATCCAGTGCCTCGATGGCCTGCATATCCCCATCATCCAGCACAAAGTCAAATACATCCAGGTTCTGTTCCATGCGTTCCCTGTGGACGGACTTGGGAATTACCACCACATCCCTCTGGATTAGATACCGCAGGGCAATCTGGGCCGCTGTCTTGCCATGCTTTTCCCCTATTTCAGTCAAAACAGGATTGGTGAAGAAATCCTTGCGCCCTTCGGCAAATGGCCCCCAGGATTCATGCTGCACATGGTACCTGTCCATGATGATGCGGGCTTCCTCCTGCTGGTGGAACACATGGGTTTCCACCTGGTTCACGGCCGGGGCCACCTCCACAAACCTGCACAGGTCGATGAGGCGGTCCGGATAAAAGTTTGATACTCCGATTGCCCGGATATATCCTGCCCGGCAGGCTTCCTCCATGGCCCGGTATGTGCCGTAATAATCATTAAACGGCTGATGGATTAACAGCAGGTCGATATAATCCGTCCGAAGCTTTCTCATGGATTCCTCAATGGATGCCTTCGCCTTTTCATATCCTGCGTTGGATATCCACACTTTTGTTGTGAGAAACAGCTCACTTCGCGGAATGCCGCATTTCATGATGGCATTTCCCACGCCTTCTTCATTATAATAGGCCTGGGCCGTGTCAATGGACCGGTATCCTGCGCTGACTGCATCCAGCACACAGCGTTCACATTCCGCCGGATTTACCTGATAGACACCATAGCCCAGGATTGGCATTTTGACTCCATTATTCAGTGTTACGTATTCCATTCTTTTTCCTCCTTAACCACTCCCTGATTACCTGTTCCTGCCCTGCCGACTGAATCCTTGTGCCATGTATTGCCATTCCCGGCTCCACAACAGCATCCGGACAAAGCCTGCGTATGTCCTGTTCACTCCGCCCCAGCCCGCTTCCCTCATGGGTGCAGAACGACCGGATGGTTTTCCCGGCAAATCCGCAGGTTTCAAGCAATGTGAACATGTGCATCGGCATGGTTCCCCAATAATTAGGATATCCAAGATAAATCACATCATATTGTTCCAGATGGTCCGGCATGGCCGCAATCCCAGGCCTCGCATCCTTTTTCTGGTCCTGGCGTGCTTCCTCAATGCACGTATTGTAATCCTCCGCGTACGGTACCACGGGCTGGACCTTAAACAGTTTCCCGCCAGTCAGCTTCTGTATGGTTTCTGCCGCAATTTCCGTATTTCCTTTTTTCAGATACTGAAGCGTACCGCTGACGTAATTCTCACCTGCACGCGAGAAATAAATAATAAGCGCTGACTCCATGGATTTCACTTCCTTTCAGATACCTTCATTATATCCCCAAAGGGATTGACCCGGAATCTCCGATATGTTAACATCGTATTAACTAAAAGTTTATATGAATACGCAAGGAAATGGAGGATAAAAATGTTCAATCCACAGCTGACTGCCTTTCTCTGCGCTGCTGACTGCGGCAGTTTCAACAAGGCGGCGGACCAGCTCTACATCTCCCCCACCGCAGTCATGAAGCAGATCAATGGGCTGGAGAAGCATCTGGGCCTTGCCCTGGTAAAAAGGACGAATCAGGGCATCGAACTGACCAGGGCAGGGGAATCCATTTACAGGGATGCCAGATATATGATTGCCTACTCGGAACAGGCCATCCAAAAAGCCCGGCAGCTTATGACGGAGGAACAGGAGGTTCTGCGCGTCGGCACCTCCATGCTCAATCCATGTAAGGTTTTCATGGATCTGTGGTACCGGACCAGCAGCCGCTTCCCCCAGCACAAGCTGCAGATTGTCCCATTTGAGGATGACCATCAGGGAATCCTGTCTGTCATTGACCGGATTGGAGACAGCTATGATTTCATTGTGGGGGTATGCGATTCTGCGAAATGGCTGGACCGGTGCAGCTTCCTTGCACTGGGGGAATACAGGAAAATGATTGCCGTCCCCTTAAAACACCGGCTGGCTAAGAAACAGTCCCTTAGGATATCCGATCTGTACGGTGAAACCATGATGATGGTGAAACGCGGCGATTCCGCCCTTAACGACCGCCTCAGGGATGACCTGGAGCAGAACCACCCCCGGATCCGGCTGGAAGACACTCCTCAGTTTTACGACATCGACGTATTTAACCAGTGTGTGGAAAACAACCATCTGCTTCTGAACCTGGAATGCTGGAAGGACATACATCCGTCACTCATAACCCTGCCGGTGGAATGGGGGTATTCCATTCCTTATGGGCTTCTCTATTCAAAAAAACCGGAGGGCTGCGTGAAGGCGTTCCTGGAGGCAGTGAAGGATGAGGGGATGACGGGATAATGAGTTTATGAGATAATGGTGTGATGAGGTTATGAAATAATGAGGTTATGGGATAGTGAAGTCTTGGAATCAAGGAGGTCATAGAATCAAGGAGGTCATAGAATCAAGGAACCGTAGCGGCAATCGGTTGAATATCATTCTGTCCGGCATAGGGCATATGAGATAAAAAGTCAGGGCATGTTTGAAAATATCATTGAACATTCATTTTTCCCTCTGCATGCCTATTTTTCAAGAGGCACAGATGACTAAAAATCCGTTTCAATGAAATCTTCAAACATGCCCTAATCTGTCCAAGCAGTTATGATACATCAGAGGTTCCCCCTGTCATCCTCCCTGTCAGATTCACATATCAGCGCCACTGGTTCCCCTTCCATGGAGTCCAGATATATTCTTCCCTTTGCATAAGGAGGATAAGGATACTGGTAAGGATGCCATTTTCCCTTCCCGCTGTTTTCAATACACCGCATCAGCCTGTCTATGGTCTGCCTGGGAAACCATTGGTTGTGATGGGATGTCAGATAATAGTCAAAATCCAAGTCCTTCACACATTCCAGCGTATGGTACTGTGTCTCAACCGGCATATGGTTCTGGAATATCAGGCACATGACAGGCGTAAAGGCATCCCCGGACAGCAGTAAACGGCGTTTAGGTATCCATATGCCGATGGACCCCCTTGAGTGTCCTCTCAATGGAATGACCCTGCATTCCAGCCCGCCAAGATTGAATGAGTCAAAATCCAGCGCTTTCATATTATTCCACTGCTTATCCCATTGCCCGGCTTCAAAAGGCTGGCAGAAGCCATCCTGTCCAGGGACCAGCTCCCGCCTCCACTGCCCAAGGATTTCTGCCGTATAGGATTCCAGGATCACAAAATCGTCCGGGTGCATATAAACTGTGTCAAACTGGCCATTTCCCCCAATATGGTCAAAATGTCCATGGCTGTTAATCACGACAAGGGGCAGTCCTGTAATCCTGCGTATCAGTCCATGGATATCATCCGTACCTGAACCCGTATCAAAAACCAGGGCTTTTTCCTTACCTATGACAAGATTCACACAGCCCCCCGCCCGGTCTGTCAAAACATATACATCATCACATATACAGGTAACTTCTGTCTTCTTCAACTGATACATAATACTCTCCATATGCAGCGCATGCAATCATATATTCCTTGAATCTAAACGAATGTACGCCCGACAGCAGTCTTGCGCCTTCGGATTCAGTATTGCCTGCTTCAGTACTCCCTGGTTCTGTACGCCTTGGTTCTGTACTTCCTGGTTTTGTACTTCCTGGTTCTGTACTCCCATCCCTGGCATTTCCAGGCGTAATCCCTTCCGCAAACCCGATCCCCTGAAGTTTTAATACTGCCTCGCACTCTGTCCAGTATTTCGTAAACAGTTCCGGCTGTTCCATTTCCCCGGCCTGTTCCAGCTGTTTCCTCTGCTGTAAGGTAAAAACCTTCCGCACCGTGGGCCAGTGGACGTCCCTTATCTGTTCAATATCCACGCCTATGTCAATGTCCGCCGCAGCCAGCACAGCATATCCCCCGCTATGGGACAGGTTAAAATAATGCTTTCCTGACTTCAGCGCGGGTTTCCCATGCCCCAGTCTCACCAGCTGCCCATCACGGCTGACATCCAGATACTTTTCCAGCAGAAAACCGGCTGCCAGTTCCTGGTCAGCCTCCTGCTTTCTCTTTATTCTCCGGTATTGATCCGCGTAATATTGTGGGATATTGTCAATTATTTCCTCTGCGTGCAATGCAATCCGTCCTGCATCTGCAATCCTTATCCTGACTAAATGCATATATACTCCTTACATGCCGTATGATATTGAATTGCGCAAGGCAGTATTATCTTCATTTCTCCAAAGCTTCCTCTCTCCTGCCATCTGCGCCTCCGGTCTGCCCTGCAGCATTCCCCGCAGCGCCTCCACGCGCCAGCCTGCGCACAAGCATTCCCTGGAACGCATCCACGCCCACACCGACGTAAATCACGCCCACCAGCATTGCCACGCCAATCTGAATTGGAAGGGTCCCTATTTCATTCACTTTCATGGGACCCATGATGGTAAGGCCGATGGCCCAGCCGCACAGCCAGGAGGGAGTGAAAATCATCCTTGAAAATGTCTCGCCGATGATGACTGCCAGTCCGCCCATGACGAATAGTGTGGCATACAGTTCCACATTGGGATTCCACTGCAGGGTTTCCATCACCCATACGGCAATATAAGCCCATAAGTCACCTAACAGGAAACCGATGGAGATTTTCACGGCGTCCTGCCGTCTGTTACCGTTGGCCACAAAAAGTCCGGCGCAGATTAAGGCCACCGCCCCGGTGCCGACCCCTATGAAAGGGGCCAGCACAGCCCAGATCGGAGGCATGAACGCTATGCCGAAAGCCAGGGTCAGCATATTGATTGTCTTCCGTTGTTTTTCATCCATATTTTTTACTCCTATGCTTTTCTTTCCCATGCACTCATTTTCCAGGCCCTTCCGTCCCCATTACTCCCAGTCAAACCCATCCCACACAGGCTTTCCGGTATAGGTCTTCAGCTCCTCCTCGCCTTCCAGCACGCGGATTGCCCCGGCCGCCATGGCCTCCATCTCAAACTCGCCCGGGTAGGCGGTCACAGGGGCGATGAAGGAACAGGCATCCGTTATCTGCTTTACAAGATCCTGGTTATGTACCATGCCGCCGCCCAGCAGGATGCCGTCCACCTGTCCGTGAAGGACTGCCGCCATGGCGCCGATGCATTTTTCAATCTGGTAAATCATGCTGTCCCAGAGAAGTCCTGCATACCGGTCCCCTGCTTTGGCCCGCTCCGTCAGTTCAATGGCATCGGAAATCCCCGCATGATTCACGAAACCGCCTTTGCTGGTACAGAGTTTTTTCACATCTTCCAGGCCCGCCTGGTTCATTTTCATATATTCCAGAAGGTTTGCCACGGAAATGCTTCCGCATCTGGTTGGGGCCATGGGTCCTTCTCCTCCCACAATATCATACCCGTCTATCATCCTTCCCTTTTCATGGGCGGATATGGAAATGCCGCCGCCGATATGGCATACCACATAGCTGCACTCCCCATATGGTTTCTTCATCACGTCCTTGCTGTGCCGGATGGCGGTTTCCTTCAGGTTCAGGGCATGGAGGTGGATGATGCGGTGTACGCCCCGGATGCCTGTCATGCGGGCAAGGTCCTGAAGCTCATCCACATCCGGCGGGTTTACCACCATTGCTTTGGCGCCATAGGCCTGTGCAAATTCATTGGCCAGCTGTGAACCCAGGGCCGCCGGATGGATGACGCCGTTGGCACATGTCCTGGCGTGCTCCAGCATCAGGTCCGTCACCCCGTAGGTTCCGCCTTCCATGGCAATCAGGCCTCCGCCCCGTCCCACGAATACGTCCACTTCCTCAAGACGTATGCCTGCTTCCTTTAACAGCTTTAAAACCGTGTCCCTGCGGTAGGGCAGCTGCTCTGACATGGATGCATACTGCCCAAGCTCTTTTGCCTCATGGGAGACATTCTGGGAATACAGGCATTCCTCCCCCTCAAAGAGGGCCACCTTGGTTGAGGTGGAGCCAGGGTTGATTGTCAGTACTTTATACGGTTTCATACTGGTTCCTCCTGCCTTTTACTTCCTGCGGCCCTTACTGCGCTGATTACGATATTTCCCTTAATCTCGGACACAGGGGCGCCTCTGGAGCAGTCGCACACCACTTTGTTGAAGCCCTGGAGCATTGGGCCGTAGGCATCTGCGTGTCCGAACTGCTGTATGAGCTTAACCCCTACATTGCCCACATTCAGGTCCGGCCAGATAATCACATTGGCTTTTCCCGCAACCCGGCTCTCCCTCTGCACCTTTTTAGCAGCCACCGCCGGCGATACGGCTGCGTCAAACTGGAATTCACCGTCAATGGCAAGCTCCGGCCTCTGCTCATTGGCAATCCTGACCGCCTCCGCCACTTTATCCACCAGTTCCCCCTGTCCGCTTCCCAGGGTGGAATAGCTGACCATGGCGCATCTCGGCTCCCAGCCCAGCAGGTCCCTGACCGTGTCGCAGGCAGAAACAGCGATTCCTGCCAACTGCCCTGAATCCGGGTTGGCGCACACAGCGCTGTCGCCGATTGCAAGAAGGCTTCCTTCACTTCCCTTAAATCCTGGGATATCGCATAACCCGATGCTTGAGATGGTGCTGATTCCCGGCTTCAGACCAATGATCATCTGTCCGGCCAGCAGCACATCCCCGGTTGTATTGTCAATCCCCGCAAAGGTCACATCCGCCTCGTCCACTGCCTCCATGACCATGGCATAATACAGCGGATCCTGCATGCGGCGGTTCAGGGCCTTTTCTTTTAACAGGGTGTGCGGCAGGGCCACATACCGGTCTATGAGTTTCTTTTTATAAATCTCTTCCCTGATATCCACAATTGTGAAAATATCTTCCTCATATCCTTTGGAGGATAATGCTTCCCTGATTTCATCGGCATATCCCACAAGCACGGGAAGGATATACCCTTCCTTGCCCGTCTCATAGGCTGCCTGCATCATCTTTTCATTGACTGCTTCCGGAAATGCTATCCTCTGGGGATTTTCCTTTGCTTTTTCATAAATCTGTTCCAGTAAACCCATCTCTACTCCTTTCGGTCAGATTGGCTGAATCCGTCCTACATTTCCTTTTCAATCAGGTCCGTCAGGTCGCCGATGGTTGCGCAGGCGCTGGCTTCTGAAAGCATGATTTCCACGTCCAGTTCATTCTCAATCTCAGACACAAGGGCAACCATCTGCACGGATGCGCCGCCTAAGTCCTCCTTAAAGGATGTGGATACGGAAATGTCGTTAATGTCCTGTTTGTATGACATTGCCACCATGTTAAGTACCTGTGCTTCCAATTCTTTTCTGTCCATTTTCATTCTCCCTCTATGTTTTTATTCGCAGCTGATCCGTTTCGGATTCCATGTTTTTATTCACGCTTCGTCCAAGTCAAATACAACGGTCTTAAATCCGCCTTCCCTCTGGAAGATTGCCGCATGGCAGTTCAGGGGAAGCTTTTCTGAAAGTTCCTTCCTGTTCTTTTTGCTGATGCCGCGGACAACTGCGTTTAATTTCGTGCCTTCCTCCAATTCAACTTCCCCGTACGCGTATTTTCCCAACTGCTTATATTCCGGTTTGGATGAAAGGGCTGCAGGCAATACAATGGAATGCAGCCTGGCCTTTCCGCTGATTTCGTACCACTCTGTCTCATAATTCCCGCATGCATTGCAGGCATATACCGGGGGGAATTCCACATTGCCGCACTTGGGGCATTTGCGCCCTAAGAGTTTTCCTTCTTCCAGTCCTTCGTAAAATGTCTGCACGACCTTTTCTAATTTAATACTCATAACGCATCTCTCCTCCTGCTATTCATCCAATAAGCCAAGCAATACGGCCGCAACGTTCTGCGCCCCGCCGTAGCCCCGGAGCATGGCTGTCCTGGGCTGGTTTTTCACCTGGTGTCCGCCGCATTCGCCCCACATCTGCTTGCAGGCCTCGTACACATCCGCCAGACCTGAGGCGGCATGGGCATGTCCAAAGGAGGTACGGCCGCCATTGGTGTTAATCGGTTTATCCCCATCCCATGCGGTGCGGCCCTCACAGATGTATTTCCAGCCTTCACCGTAAGGAAGATATCCGGCAATCTCCGCGGATACAAGATGGGATGTGATGATGAAATCATTTGCATAGAACAGGTCCAGGTCATCTCCTGACAGGCCGGTCAGCTCATATGCCTGGCGCACGGCTTCCTCGGTTGCCCGGACTTCAAAATGCGGGGTGGTTGCCTCACAGGCAGCGCTTCCGATTCCCAGCACCTCAATGGGACGGTGCTTCAGGTTCCTTGCTATGGCCGGGATCATTTCCGTGGCGCATACAATGGCTGCCGCTGCGCCGTCACATTTTAACTCAACGCCGCCGGCCCGGAGGAAATCCCCCATTTTGGGATTATAGGGTGAGTTCATATATTCATCCAGGGTCATGCCTGCTTCTTCTGCAAGGGATTCATATGTCCTTCTTTCAATGGCTAGGGGATTGACCGACGCGTTGCGCCTGTTGTTGATGCACATCCAGTTCAGTGTGTCATTCATCTGCTCTGGCGTGATTCCCCTGGTGCGCACATACCACTCCGCCGCATCGTCATAAATCAGTTCCTGCCCCGCCATCAGGCTCCTTGTATAGGTGCGGTCATATAACCAGGAAGTGGTCTTTAAGAACTTTTCCATGGTCATCTTATCCCGCCTGTACGGATGTTTGGGGCTTTCCACATTGTCTGCCGGGGACGGGGTGCTGTCCCCGAATTCAACCGCTCCGGTGAGGACACAGTTGTATTTCCCGGATGCCACTGCGTTGACCGCCTGCTCAATGGCAAGATAGCCTGTGCAGCATGCCTCGGAGTGGTGGATGGAACCTTTTCCCTTCATACCGAACCAGTTGGCCACCTGTACATTGGGCGTCAGATAGTTGGAGCCGTTAAGCGGGCTGGCCTCGCCATGGAAATAAAAATCCACCTCCTGAGGATTGACCCCTGCATCCTCCATTGCTTTTAATGCCGCATATCCGAACATTTCCCCTTCTGTCAGTCCATCTGTCTCCGGATTATCTACCGTGTACATAAATGGAGTACAGCCAACGCCTATGATAGAGACGCTTCTGTTATACTTTCCTAAAGTGCCCATAACCATCTTCCTTCCTTTTGCTTTTTTCAAGATAATTATATATAATAAAAATGTTGGAATCATCGTGTCCAAAGCTAACTATGACTTGCATCACCACCCCATTTTTGTGCAGGCGCACAATGCCAAAGGAGACATCATGGAATTTCAGGTTTTGTTAAACAAACTGGAAAAAATAAACTACCGCCCGCTGATATTCGGGAACCAGGACAATAACTGTGACATGCTCAATATAAGGATCCTGACAGAAGGGCAAAGCCATTTTGAGGAAACCATACTCTACTTAACTTCCACCGGGCTTATGCCGGATTCCGGCAGCGGCCATCCGTTTATCCTGTTCTGCTATGGGAAGGCAATTGACTTTTCCCTGTACCGGGAAAGTTCTTTTACCATTGTCTATTTTGGGGCTGACATTTCCCAGGCCGAACTTTTTAATGTGACCCTGGAGAACCTGACCGAGCTTCAGCAGATCACTGCCGGCATGCATATCCTGACCAATGCGCTGTTTTCCGGGAACGGGCTTCAGTATCTGGTTGATACGGCCTCCCATATCTTTGGCAATCCCATCTATGTGGTGGATCTGCAGAACAAGTATCTTGCCATGTCCGCGGGAATTGTTCCGGATGACGATTTTTTCCGGGAGGAAAGCGCGTCCGGTTATATCAGTGAAAAGGGCATCCGCTCCATCCGGGCCAACAAAGTGGATGAAAAGGTCCGTGGGGCCGATACCGCTTATTACTTTGTCAACAGCCTGGTCAAGAAGGGAATGCTGGTGGATGCGGTGCACATCCAGGGCGTGGAGGTTGGGCATGTGATGATGCTGGAGTCCGAACACCCCTTCCTCGAGTATGACCCGGACTTTTTCCACCGTTTCTGTAAGCTGGTGTCCATGGAACTGCAGAAGAATTCAGCCTATTCCAGGAATAAAGGGGTCATGTATTCCTACTTCCTGGCCGACCTGCTGAAGAATCCAAGGCAGAACGTGTCCGATATCAGGGAACGGCTTAAAATCCTTGGCTACAGCCTCAAGGAAACATTTTATATCGTGGCAATCCCGCCTGTGGGCCACAGCTTTTCCGATTTAAAGCTGGAGGTCATCCTGGAGCATCTGAAGCAGATCTTCGCGGGCAGTATCTATGTGATTTATGAGGATACCATTGTGTTCCTTATCAGCAGGGCCATGGACCAGAACCTGAGTGAATATGAGATTTCCCAGCTTTCCGGATATCTCACAGCCAATAGCCTGAAGGCTGGGATCAGCAACTTCTACCAGAACCTGGAGGATACCCCCAGGTTCTACCGGCAGGCCATTGATTCCGTCCACCTTGGCCTGAAGCTTAAGGATTCCGCGCCGATTTATTATTACAGTGATTATTATCTGTATCAGATGCTGGAGCTGTACGAAAAGGAAGATTCCGAGATACGCTTCCTGATCCATCCCGGGCTTATGAAGCTTTACCTCTATGACCAGGAAAAAAATACGGACTTCATGGCCACACTGAGGGAATACCTGACACAGCCCGGACAGCCTGCTAAAATTGCGGAAAACCTGCATATCCATAAGAATACACTGCTGTACCGGATGGGGAAGATCAAGGAGATTACGGACTGCGATTTTATTGAAGGGGAGGATTTTATGAATTTTAATCTGTCGGTGCGGATCATGAGATATCTGGGGATGATTGAGTAGGGGGAGGGTTCATCATACTGATTGTCCACTGATTTGATTTTATATATGATTCATGATATGATAATAGGGTATTTTCAAAAGCGGAAAGAAATAGGATGCAGATATTGTGTGCCCTCTAGGGTGTGTTTGAAAATTGCTTTCCGTCAGCTGTGCGTCACACTTTGTGGGAGATTTGGT
>OLOS01000347.1_pt1 | contig 52145 bp, 34 predicted proteins | sample 1672631 | NCBI WGS metagenome assembly OLOS01 (sample SAMEA3136707, study PRJEB25190) | human gut metagenome | biome: human gut; feature: human-associated habitat; material: faeces | place: Austria | collected 2013 | reverse complement strand
CAGGCCTGCAGCCGGAATATGTTGCAGGTCCTTTAGCTATGCCTATTTCTTATCCGGTACTTCCCTTCTTTTGTGCTTGACACACATTAGCAGGTTTGCTTAAATACTTGCATGAGATACTGTACAATAGCTGCAACACGGTGTTTACCTGCCGCTGCGACATCAAAGGAGACGTATCATACTCCATATCATAATATACGCCCTCTGAATAAAAGCCGCCATTTTCGGACACTTCTACGGTATCAGGGTCTATTTCGCTAAATGGATGCTGAAAGGCATCAAGCTGTTCGGTCAATATGTGTCTCATTACGCTGCGTCTCAAACTGTTTGGCAGTGCACCTCTAGTCTCTTATCAATCTTACTCCATCGATTTGCAGCGTAGTTCCTCCGGGCGAATCCACATAAAAACCGATATCCACACTTCCCGTCAGGTTCAGGCCACTTACCTCATAATGCCTCCACTCACTGCTCTGCGCTATATTGCAGTATGTGGGCTGGCTTCCCGCGCAGGTTATTTCCGCTCTGGCAGTCGTTGGCACAGTATTGAAGCATCTCGCCCAAAACTCCAGCCGATAAGTGCCTTCGCTTACGTTATTCACTTGATGTATGCTCTGCTGATACGGTGAGCTCAGATAGAAATACGCTCTCTGTTCACCTTCTTTGGCTGTCTCGGGCGGGTTCATCCCTATGCCTTTGTCCACGCCATACGCCTGGGTCTGACCGTCAGGATGCCATTCCGTCCAATTGCTGCTCTCCCAGGTTGGACGTTCGAAGCCTCCGTTGTCCAGCAGATTGACCTCGACTCCCGGCTCCGCAGCAGCGTCGTTAGTGATCTCGAGCTTGTCCAGATTCACGTACCCGCTGTTGCCATTGTCAAACACAAAGGCGATGGTGTTCTGTCCGGCATTCAGCTGGACATCACCCTCCCAGTTCTGCCACGAGTTCCAATCAGTGCTGGGACTGCTCAGAGAAGCGGTTTCGCTATATGTTCCGTTTACATACACATTGAGCGTCTTTTCCGTCCCGTTGCCGTTGGCATAGCGCAGGGACATATCGTATGTCCCACTTGTCGGCACAGTAACGTTTCGGAATTCAACGCTGCTGCCGACCTGCTCTATTCCTGCGGCAAAGCCGGAGCCGGAATAGTACCAATGATTTGTCGCGCGGGCAGGGCCGTTGTGCAGCGCCGCAGACTCGGCTTCATACGCAGCAATATCCGGCAAGAACGGAACATAGATGTTGTCGATATTGACATAACCTGTGTCGCCGCTTTCCGAGTCGAACTCCAGCTTTATGCTGTTTGCTCCGGCTGCGAGCGGAAGATCCTCCGTTATGGTAGCCCAGCTGTCCCAGTTGCTTGTCTGGGCAAAGTCCACCTGCCTGATGAAAGTACCATTGACATAGATGCTCAGGCTGGCTGCCGATGCGCCTCCGTTTGAGTATCTTATATCGACAGGATACTGTCCGGCGGTTTTGCCGTTTACACGGAATGTGACTGCAGCGCCGTCGGTTTCAAACTTGTCGGCAAAGCCGGTACCTGTGTAACCGGTGTGGTTGTTGTTTGAACCGGCCATACCGTCGGTACTGTCTCCGGAAAGCGACGCATCCTCTGCCTCGTATTTCATTCCCTCAGCGCTCTGAGGCACCGAACCCGTGGCAGTAATGTTTCTGGCGACGCCGGCATCGACCTTTACGTATGTCACGTCGCCGTATATGTCCTTTCCGACCGCATATCCCTCCGACGCCGCACTGCGCAGAGCGTCAAGGCTGTCGTATTTCGTCAGTCCGCTTCCTCCCGAGGTCACGGAAGATGCCGCGGAGCCGTGCAGTTTCAGGATATATGAGGCATAGCTCGAATCATACGTGCCCTCAGCGGAGCCGAGCGAAACCGTGGTCCCGCTCGTGCCGTTATCCCGGGCGCTGATGCTCTGCTTGAAGAACACGCCATCTTCGTAATCGTAGCTCGAACCATCGTCGTCATAGATCAGGAACTGCGACTGGACGCTATCCGGGAAAATGTCGATCTCAAGCTCGGTCACGCTCTCTTCATCCACATAGTCAAGCACCTTCTGAGTCGGAATGATCGCGCCTTCTTTTATGAACAGAGGCACATCCGTCCAGCTCTCACCGTTGACCGCGTAAGCTATATACTGTCCGCCTTGGTACTCGAGTCCGGTAAAATAGTCTATCCAAGTTCCTGCGGGCAGATATATCCACTTTGTTGTCTCATATCTTTCAGTCACCGGCGATACGAGCAGCCAGTCTCCAAACATCCACGCGTCGCTATAATTTGCCACATTAGGATCGTTGGGATAGTCAAACAGCAGGGGCTTTACGAGCCCGACGCCTTTTTCAAGAGCTTTATACTCATAGGAATAGATGTAAGGCATCATGCTGTACCGCAGCTGGATGACAGCTTTTACGTTTTCTTCGGCAGTCGAGCCGTAATACCATGGCTGCCGCTGATGATTGAAATTGCCGTGCACTCTGAAGACCGGAGAAAATGCCGCGAGCTGGAGCCAGCGTGTGTAAAGCTCAGGGCTGGGGTTCTCGATAGTGCCTGTATTCTGGTTAAAGCCCCCTCCGTCTGAGCCCCACTTCATCTGCCCGTTGTTTATCGTCGACAGCATAATGGCCTTCTGGTCGTTGAGTCCGTTTGTCCACCAGATATTCTCGTCAATGGCAAACTGCGTTCCGACATCTCCAGACCAGATCGTCGTAGCATATCTCTGCGTACCCGGATAGTAATTGCGGGCAGTCTGCCAGACGCGTACATTGTCGTTGGTATACTCTCTCTGGCCCTCGTAGATCGCCTGAGACAGATGCAGAGTGGTGTAGTTTCCGAACCAGTAATTTGCCGAGCCCGAGGCGACGGTATCAGTCTCGTCATTCCACCATCCGACTATGCCCTTGTCAAAGGCATCCTCAGAATGCTCCCACCACCAGTCGCGGCAGCCTGCGCTGTACGGGTCTATGCTGCGCACGGTCACCGGATAGAAATAGTCCGTATACTCGGCGTGTCCGGGATAGAAGTAGCCTCCGGCCTCCGCATCCGAGCCCTGCTGCGTCACGCTGCCGTCGCTCAGCTTGGTCACGATTCTCGGCTTGGTGATGCCAATGAGCTTTATGCCCTCATTTAACATGGTAGTCTTGAGCGCAGTCGTTGCGGCGTCCGGGAAATTTACCGTGTTCCAGGCGAATTCACCGTAGTTGTCGTTTCCATACTGCTTCCAGTCATAATCGATGCCGTAGCTGTCTATCGGAATATCTTTAGCCCGATACAGCTCTATCATCTCATACAGCTCCGACTGATTTATGCCCCACTCGTAGTTTGAAAAGCCTAGCGACCATTCGGGCAGCATGGGCGACTCTCCTGTGATATCAGAATAATTCTCCATAATATCCTCAGGCTCGCCGAACATGATGTAGTATTCCACATTGTCCTTGAAATACCTTCTTGTCGCCGTAGTAGTGTCACCATAGTAGAACTCCAGTTTGTTGCTGTTGCTGTCGAGCACGGAGTATCCGCCGTCAGAGTCCACAAGGATGCCATAACCGGCGGTCGACCACACGAACGGACCGCCTGAATTCCCCTGCTGACCCGCCATGATCTCCTTAGTGGTGTTGTTCCTGAGCAATTCCCCGTTGCCCTCGAAGCAGGCATAGCTGCTCAGGCCGTACATATTTTGTCCGCCGCTGCGCACAAATCGCACGCCGTCGTGAAACACGCCTCCGGTGTCAGGCTCCCAGAAAAGCGTCTCCCCATCTCCGTTTTTGACAGTCATCCGGCACGGGTTGCGGCTGATAGATATCTGCATATCCCCGGTGCTTATTGTTATCGGATCACCGGACACATCTATCTGAGCGCTCACCGTCTGCCAGCTGAGCTCGGGATCGATTATAGGCGTCGAGGCGCTTGAGGCAATGCCGTCGGGTCTGTAATTGACCTTCAGAATATCAGATTCGCAAACCTGTATCTCAAGTATATCGTCCGAAGGTTCAGAGCCATTGTCGATGGTGAGTGTCACAGTACTTCCAGATACCGTCGCGTTTGTCACGTTTCCAAGCGATTCAACGCTGGCGCTTGCAGGGACTATAAGAGCAAAAATACTTGTAAGAAGTATTAATGCTGCCAGAACAACAGCCAGCCCGCCGCGCATTGTTTGGCTGCGGCAACTTCTAGTATTCACAAAGATTACCTCCTTTCATAGCCGCGAGCCGCAGATCAGCTGTATATGCGGATATTGTCCAGGTTTATTCCCGCACTGCTGCCGGAACCATATTCGATTCTGACCGTATTGGCGCCGGCCGAGAGTGTGACCGCTGCAGTGCTTATCTGCCAGCTGTCCCAATCCTGGGTTTTAGGCATTTGCACCTGGATCGTTGTCTCAGCTCCGTTGATGCGCACGTCTCTTGAAGCTGCCTCCGTCCCCGCCGAGTACCTGATGCCGAGGGTATAGTTTCCTGCCGCGGGAACCCAAACGTCGAACTCAACGCTGTCACCAGCTTCTGCAAATCCGTCGACAAAGCCAGTACCTTCAAAGCCGGTGTGATTCGTGTTGACAGTTACATCGGTGCGCTCTGCAAATTCGGCCTCGTACGGAGCGCTCTTCACTCCGCTGATCTCAACGGCAGTGGAAGCCGACGAGCTGCCCAGCCTCACGTAGATGAGATGCTGTTCGGCATCATAGTACCAACCGGACGCGCAGGTCTTGAAGCTATCGAATGCGGTATACTCCTGAATCGCGCTGCCGTCCACCTTCACCTGGCCCGGCTTATCTGCGAAGATCTGCAGGGAACGCCCACTCGACATTGCCGGGACCTGAAGCGATATCGTCTCGTTTTCAAAGTTCTCATCAACTATGAGCTGAGTCTGAGTCTGTCCCACGTAGTCGTAGTAGTCATATGCCAGATATCCATCAGGGTAGATCCTGAAGGTGAAGTTGATATAGCTGTCGGTGCTGTTGCCAACGCTGCCGCCGAAGTCGTAGTCGGCATTCAGATTCATTGGTATTACTGAGCCGGATTTCACAAACACCGGCAGTTCGTCAACGTCTGCATTGTAAGTGATAAAGCTGCCGCCCGGCCTTTTTGCTCCCCAGAACAGGTCTATCCACTCGCCTTCAGGCAGGTAGATGAGCTTGCTGGTCTGGCCCTCGTTCTCAACAGGAGCGACAAGCAGGTTTTCGCCGAGCATGTACTGGAACTCCATATCGGCGGCATAGTCGTCGTCAGGGAACTCATAGGCCATTGAGCGCATCATCGGCACTCCGGTCGCAGTTGTATATTTTGCCTGGTTGTACAGATAGGGAATGAGGCTCATGCGGTAGTTTGCAAAGAGGCGATAGACATTTATACAATCTATGTCTCCGGTGCGGGCGTACATATTCCAGGGGGTCCGGGCAACACTCGGCGACGGGTCGCCGCCCCACTCCGAGTGGAGCTGCATAATGGGTGAAAAGGCCGCCTGAGTTACGCTGCGTTTATAAAGCTCCGTGCTCGGTATCTCGCCGCTGAACCCTGCCAGGTCCCAGGTTACAAACGGGACACCGGACATCGACGCGTTCATAGTCGCCCTCATCGCATCGCGATATGCGCTGAACGTAGAAGTCTGGTCTCCAGTCCAGGCAATCGGATGCTGTCCTGCACCGACCCCGCCTGCACGGAAAAACACCACTCCGTCAGTGTTGTTTTCTTTTACGAAATCGTAGTATTCCTGCACATAAAGGTCTGGATAGAGGTTTCTCAGTTCATCTCCCTTTGTGCCGTCCGACGCCGTGATATTTCTTCCCCAGACAAATTCTCCGCCGTCGCACTTGAAGCCGTCAACGCCCATTTCCGTCATCAGGTACTCTCGCTTTGCGAACCACCAATCGACGGCCTCGGCGTTTGAAAAGTCCGGCATGACCGCATTTCCGTACCAGCCGCCCTTGTTGCGGTAGGGACTTCCGCTGCCGTCATCCAGTACATAGCCCTGGCTGATGGCGTAGGCCTCGTCTGTCGAGAGCTGCTGCGGGGGATTCGAGGAGGACTTAATGACCGGAAGCTGCCACAGAAGTACTTTAATGTTGTTCTCGTGCAGCTCCTCTATCATCCCCGCCGGATCAGGCCATCTTCCACCAAATGTGAAATCCGACTGCTCAGGCACCCAGGTGGCACTCTGAGGAGTGTAAGTGGCGTCACCCCAGATATAAAAAGTCTCTTCGTCCGCCCAGGCCTCTATTACCATTGCTGTGGTCGGAATATCGTACAGCTTTGTCTGGGCAAGCTGCTCCTCCACTTCGGACTGCTTGTTCCATTCATTTGCGGATATCCAGGGTCCGAATGCCCACACCGGCGGCAATTCAGGCGTGCCGCATATGTCAGCATATCTCTGCGATATCTCATTCGGAGTGCCTTCAAAGAAAAACAGGTCCATTCCTGTATTCTTTGTCCCGCCGGCTGTCGCCCTTATCGTAGCACGAGACGGGTCATCACTGGCCAGCCTGTACTGCGTATAGTAAGTGGTATTAAGGTATGTGCCGTAGCCCATGTTGCTTATGTAGAACGGTATCGGCAGATACGTCTTGTTTCCCTGATTCAAATACCAGTTTACAGTATAGATGTCTACATTGTTGCCTCGCTGATCCAGAGTGTCATACCGCATACCGAAACCGGAAAAAGACTCGCTGCTCGGAGTATACAGGTTCTCCTCAACGGCATTTATAAAGTCCGTTCCGTTGCCTCTGAAAGCCAGGCTTCTATAAGAGGCCCTGTCACTCTCTTTCGTCAGCAGCGTGCCCTGAGAGTCATATACCTCCAACTTGTAGGGGCTCTTAAACACCTTCAGCTTTATTCCAGGGCCATTGATCCACACATAATCTGCTGACGAAGTGTCGACGGTATAGTCAGTGAGCCCGGTTTCGAAAGACGTGCTTCCAAACGGCTCAAACTGGAGTCTGAAGCAGCCCTCCGTCGGGAAGGAGATGCTTAGTTTGGGCGAAATCGCTGGAGCGGTCGACGCACATCCCAGCTCTACTCGTCCATTATAGTCGTCTACCGACATCACGTTTGTCACATAATCCCAATCGGTTACGATGAACGTCCAGGGCCCTTCCACCTTTTCGTTGGCTCCGTTTTGATTGGCATGAACCGAGTATGTGATCTCGTCTCCCTTGGCAAATGAGCCCAGATTGGCTTCCCAGTGCGTGTCGTTCCCGTCATTGTATTTCCATTCCGCGTTGACGGCTTGCTGCTCAACACCATTTTTAGACCAGGTCACCCAAACGGCGTCCCCCGGCTCAACAGGCCAGGTTTTGATTTTGATGTAAACATTATCACCCGCCACAGGATCACGGGGATAACGCTCGGAATCATTACTAGTTACTTCATTTCCACCGTACAAGTCGTCCCAACCGGTGGGCTCATGGTATACGCCGTCCAACGCCAAAGCACAAATACTGCCCTGCATCATAAGCACAGCGATAATGACGGCCAATATCCTCTTGATAATGCTTTTTCTCATAGGTACCTCCCCTGCTATGTCGTTTCTGCCAACAACAGCTCCTCAAGCATTTTTATTCCTGCCGTGGGGAAATCAAGATTCTGCACATACCTCCCGATCTCAGTCTTTGTCATTGTCTTGAGCCGCTCCCACTCCCTTTCCTTGTACATGTTGTCCTGCGGAAGTCTGATCAGGAGCTGCAGGAGCTCGCGCTCGAAGCGTGCTCTCGGCGTCTCCGGCTCCCAGTGGAGCTGCAATGCCGCCTTTTCTCCCGAATGGAGCGTGAACTCCGCTCTCAGACCTCCGCAGCGGCGAGTTCTCACGGGGCGCCGCTCCCCGCAAACGTGCAGTATAAGTTTCCCGGAGAATATCCCCTCGAACCTCAGTTCAAACCTGCGGCCGGAATCCCATTTCTCCGGCGGCATGGATATCTCCAGGCTGAGTCGGCCCTCAGAGTCCATGCTCTGGGTGAAACCCGTCACGGACGGTGCCTTCGGGCTGCCCTCATACAGTTTGAAGGCCCCGTTTCCCGGAAAAACGCGCACGAGCAGTTTTTCCGGCTCCGTGCAGCGGCTGTCGGGCTCAGCGTCGAGCGTAAGCACGGTTCCTTCCTTTGCAAGGGCAGGTATGCTGCCCATATCCCGGAGCATATGCAGTCTCCGTCCGCCGTCGTAGACCAGTCCCGTAAAGATATCAGTCCACCGGCCCTCCGGCAGCCAGACATCCGTCTCGCCCATACCGAGGCTCTCCGAATGCGCGGTTATCGGCGCTGCCAGAATATCCTCACCGAACATATACTGCCCGTCTGCCTCATACGCCTCCGGCTTGTCTGGATAAAGGTGATACATGGGGCTGACAAGCTGGCCGCCTTCCCGCTCTCCCAGGCAGGCGTAGGTATATATGTATGGGATAAGCATGTGCCTTAGCCTGAACCACTTTGCTGCGATCTCTCTCGCTCCCGACGAAAGCGTCCAGGGCTCCTTTGAAACCGTGGGAGCCGGGCAGCAGTGTATTCTGTTTATTGGGCTGAACACGCCGAATTGCAGCCAGCGAAGATAGAGCTCGTCATCGCGTTCGCCGCGGTGATGGCCGCCTATGTCGTGGCTCCACCAGCCGAAGCCCACGTTGGAGGCCGTTGCCGTAAAGTACGGCATATACCTCAGGAACTCCCAGTCCATATGCGTGTCCCCGCTGAAGCCGACGGGGTACCTCTGAGCTCCGGGGCCGCAGTAGCGCGAGAGAATAAGGCCCTCGCCCGTTCTGTGCTCGCTGTCGAGCCAGTGGTAGTGGTTGAGCGCCCAGAGCGGGTCCAGGTCATCCCGGCCGATCTTGTCGCCCTGCTGCCAATCCACCCACCAGAAGTCCACGCCCTCGTCCTCGAGCGGGTGGTGCAGGATATCGAGATAGCTGTTTACAAAGACCGCGTCCTGTATGGCAAAGGGAATGTGCAGCTTTGTTTCGGGGTCCAGGCCGAGGCTCAGCGCCATTTCGGCGTAGGGCTTTTCATACCAGCGGACTCCAAGCGCCGGGTGCAGGTTCAAGCTTGTCCTGCGGCCCTGTCGGTGGAGCTCCTTCAGGAGGGCGACGTGGTCCGGATACAGCTTCTCGTTCCATGTATATCCCGTCCAGCCGTCCGTTCCGCCGTACTCCTCCCCGTCCAGGCCCTTTTCCCGGCTGCCGAATTCGCCTTCTATGTCCACATAGTGCCAGTCCATGTCTATCACGGCTACGGAGATGGGTATGCCCTCGTCGTCGAAGCGCTCCATGAGCTCGAGGTATTCGTCCTGGGTGTACGGCCAGTAGCGGCTCCACCAGTTTCCCAGCGCCCAGCGCGGCACAGCCGGAGGATAGCCGCTTATGTCGTACAGCGCGCGGACTGCCGCAGGGTAGTCGTGCCCATAGGCAAAGACATAAAAGTCCTCCGTTCCGCTGCGGCGCGGCATCAGCCGCCCATCGCCGCAAAGCAGCAGGCTTGACGAGTCGTCCAGCACAGCGGCGCCGCTCAGCGAGCACACGCCGGCGCTCAGAGGTATGTGCTCCTTGTCATAGCGGTTCACCTGAGGCAAAATTCTCAGGTGGTCGCCGTTGGTGTCAAGCGTTCTGAATGTGCCGAGCAGGTTCCCACCGTTGTCCAGGGCGGCGGAGCTGCCGTCCGGGAAGATCACCCTGCCCTCCCGGGGCCTCTCCGGCTCAAGCGTCAGCCTGACGGCGCCCGTGTCGAGCTCAAGTCCGTTTTTCGTCTCCCTGAGTTCGAATACCCTTGCCGGCATATCTCTATACCAGGCAAGCTGGCTGGCCTCGTCCGTGAAAACGCCGTCCGGGGACGTCTCGATGCGGAAAAGCCTGTCTGCCAGTACCGTTATTCTAAGTCCACCGCGGGTCACGATGTTTTCACTTTTAGCCCTCGGTCTGAGCCGCGGCACGAGATGGTCGTGAAGCATATTTCCTCCATTCCGTCGCTGCCGCTCAAGCGGCAAAGCAGCGCACCGAATATTCATATGGAACAGCCAGTTTTGTGTATTCATCTGTAAGCTTCAACGTGTATTGCTCCCCTGAGACGTAATCGAACCAATCATACTCCGAACCGTCCGCAAAGGACCAGAATTCCAGTTCAGAATAGCTCTCGGTATCGTTTCCCACATAGCTCCCGAGCTTCCCGTCCACGGTGTTCAGAGGTATCACGGAGCCGGCCCTGACGAACACGGGTATCTCGTCGAGCTCGCACTCGAACATGTGGGTCCCGGGCTCATATCGTTCCCCGTCAAAGAAGCCGTACCACTCCCCTTCGGGAAGATACACCTCCACCCTGCCGCTCGATATCTCCGTCACCGGGGCGACCAGCAGGCTGCGGCCCAGCATATACTGGTACTCATACTCCGCCGCCTTGCCGTCCGCGGGGAACTCATAGGCCATGCTCCGCATGAGCGGCTCGCCGCTCTCGCTTGAATATGCCGCCTCGGAGTAGATGTACGGCAAAAGGTTCATTCTGAGGTTTGCGTAGTACTTGTACACCTCAAGGCAGGTGTCGCTGCCCTTGCGCTCGGCCATGTTCCATGGCGTGCGGGCCACACTTGGGCTGGGGTCTCCGCTGGTTTCCGAGTGCAGCTGCATCACCGGGGAAAAGGCCGCCTGGGCTGCGCTGCGGCAATAGAGCTCCGTTGTGGGCACATCTCCGCTGAAGCCCGCAATGTCCCAGGCCACGAAGGGTATGCCGGACATGGACGCGCTCTGGGCGGCGATTATTGCCGATTTGAAGGCCTTTTCATCCGACAGCTGGTCGCCTATCCAGCACAGGGGGTGCGTCTGCATGGAGCTGCCACCCGCCCGGCTGAAGGTCACTCGCTCCTGCCCGTCGGCATTTATGAAGTCATAGTACGCCTGCGCATAGGCATCGGGATATGCATTTCTGAGGCTGCGGCCCGAGAGGCCGTTCGAGGCCACGACGTCACTGCCCCAGACAAACTCGCCGCCGTCGGTTTTGAAGCCGTCTATGCCCAGCTCGTCTATAAGATATCTCCGCTTTTCCAAAAACCAGCTCGCCGCTTCGGGATTTGTGAAGTCCACCAGGAGGCTGCTGCCGAACCAGGTCCCGGACGGCATACGGTAGGTCGAACCGTCCGCACGGCTGAACACATAACCCATATCCTCGGCATAAAACTGGTCTCGCATGGACTGTACAGGAGCAGTCGCCGAGTATTTGAGCACCGGTATCTGCCACAGCAGGACCTTTATCCCGTTCTCATGCAGCTCGTCGACCATACCTGCGGGGTCAGGCCATCTGCCGGAGAACGTAAAATCATCCAAACTGAAGGCCCCCGAGCCGTCATTCGGCTCATACTCCGCGTCGTTCCAGATGTAGAAGGTCTCCTCGTCGCTCCAGGCTTCGATGACTATTACGCTGGTGGATATCCGGTTTTCCAGTGTGGCGTCCAGCTGCTCCATTATCTCGGATTGCCTGTTCCACTCGTTGGCGGATATCCACGGGCCAAAGGCCCAGGCGGGAGGCAGTTCCGCCTTCCCGGCCAGCTCTGAATACCTGGACAGGATGTCGGCGTTATCTCCGGTTATGAAGTGGAACGGCACGAAAAGCTCGCCGTCGCCCTCGGTATACACCTCCACGACGCAGGCGTCTTCACGCTCAGAACACATGGCAAAGCGCGAATAGCAGGTGCTGTCCACAAAGAGCCCATACTTATCCGGCACGAAGTAGAACGGCACGGGCGTATAGGATTCGCCCTGCTGCTGTGTATACCAGTTGACGCAGTAGATGTCCACGGTCTTGCCGCGCTGGTCGAGCGAATCGTATCTCATGCCGAAACCGTAAAATGCGTCTGTCCTATCTGCAGCGACACTGAGCCTGATCCCACTGATGTCGGCGCCGTCCGTCAACAGCTCCAGGCCCTCGCACATGCTCAAAAGCTCACGTCCGTCAAGCTCCGCGGAGAAAGCGCAGCTGTCCTCTGCGAATTCGGCTTTGAGTCCGCCGCTTGTCAAAGACAGCTCTCCGGCTTCCTCCAAGTCCGGCTCTTCAGCGCCGTCTTCCACCGTGAGCGAAAGCACGCCGTACGACAGCTCCGCCCTGGCCGTGGCTTCCACGCCTCCGGCCGAGCCGGAAATGACCAGGCCGCTTTCATCCGCGCGTATACTTTCAGGGATAAACGTCTGCCATTCGGAAATTGAGAACTCAAATATGCCGAGCTGTTTTTCCGCTTTCCCGTCCGTTCCGGCGCAGACTGTGTATTCCACCCTGTCTCCGGTGTCGAAGCTGCCGAGCTCGCCTATGCATCGCAGCCTTTCCACGCCGTCAACGCTGACGTTTGCCCTATGGCTGCATTTTACCGGCTCCATGAGTTCTCCGTTCAGAGACCACTCGAGCCAGATGTCCTTGTCCTTCAGCGATGTCCCGACGGAGACGTTTATCTCCACTTCTTCGCCGGCTTTGGGGTCCCTGGGGCTCCTCTGCCACCATTTCTCGGGTACTTCCTTGCTGCCGTACAGGTTGTCCCAGCCGTAGGGCTCATGCGCAAGGCCATCCGACGGCAGACCGTAGAGCTGCAGCTGCGTCTGTTCCAGCTCCTGCTGTTGTGTTGCCCGCGGCTCTGCTGTCCCGCAGGCAGAGATCGCGGCGGCGAGCAGGATCGCCGCCGCGATTGTCAGGGTCTTTCGCATCGTTATTCTCCCGTAATGCCGGTCTTTTCAATGCTCTCCACAAATTGTCTCTGAATTATGACATAAAGCAGAATGAGCGGTAGTATCGAGAGCAGAGTTCCGGCAAGGCGTATAGATTCATTCAGCGCTCCGCCGGTGCTGACGCCGGAGGAGGAGTACAGCTTGTTGAAGGCGTCCACAAACTGCTGGAGATGCATGGGCAGGGTCGTCACCGCGCCCGTCGAATACTGCGGTATCTGCGTGGTATCGTTCCAAATCCAGATGAACGAGAACAGGTATGTCAGCACCAGCGCGGGCTTTGCCATCGGTATCGCTATGCGGAAAAATATTTTCCACGGTCCAGCCCCATCTATCTTTGCAGCCTCGTCCATGGCTTTCGGGTAGGAGCTGAAATAGTTATAGAATATGAGCAGAAACACCGAGCTTTTTATGCCCTGTCCCAGCAGGCAGATGAGATACATCGGCCAGATGGTGCCCACCAGTTTATAGGTATTGAAGAGCAGGAACCGAGGTATGGTAGTGACCTGGCTGGGGATGAGGAAGATGAATACCGCAAGAACGACCCAGAATTTCTTTAACGGCACGGGATATCTCGCCAGGCCGTAACCCGCCATGGCAAGCGTCAGGGTCTGGAGTCCGGCCGGTATCACCGTCATTATGAGAGAGTCTTTAAGGCCGTCCCAGAACTCCAGCGTGCGGGCGGCTTTTCTGAAGCCCTCCAGTGTGAAGTGCGTTGGCACCCAAGTCACCGTGGCATCCACGAGGTCAGCTGTGTCCATGAGGCTGACGGATATCATGTAGATCAGCGGGTATATGAACACAAAGCCCAGACCGGTAAGTATCAGATAGGTCATCAGCTTTGCCGGTACGCTTGAAGAGCCCGCCTTGCCCCTGAAGAACCTCGTGAGCGCCTCGCCCACGCTCAGGCGCGCTGCCTTGCTTTTTTCTTTACTGCGACTCACTTTTGCCCTCCCTTCTCACGGCGCTCCCTGAGCAGCAGGAAGGCAATGGTCATGAGCAGCATCAGGCAGAAGGCGTATATCCACGACATCGCCGCCGCAAAGCTGTATGGTCTTGCTATGTCCGTTATCGACTCCATTATCTTTGTATTTGTGGCGTCGTCAGCCGCGGTGCCCATTTCAATTATCGTATAGATCGTGTTCAGCATTATTATGGGTCTCAGGTGCGGCAGGGTGATCTTCCAAAAAGCCTCCCAGGCTGACGCCCCGTCTATGGACGCCGCCTCGTACATACTGCTGTCTATCTTCTGAAGCGATACCAGAAAGACGATTATCTGAACTCCGCAGAACCAGAGTATCCTTATAAAGCTGTTCAAAATACTCAGCAGCAGCACAGACCAGCCCTTGTCGAGTTCCGTAAGTATTGAGTTGAGCCCCATTATGTCCATGTCTATGCTCATCGCCGACGTTTCCGTCAGGAGCTCGGTCATGACCGGACCGCTCATTATGATGACAGGCATGAAGAAGATCATCCTGTACACCGTCCTGCCGCGGAAGCTGCGGTTCAGGAGCAGGGCGATGACCAAGGCAAACACTACGGAGATGGGCGTGCCTATGGCCACCTGTGTGACGGAAGTCACCAGCATTGTGGGAAACTCCGTGTCCAGTAACAGGGCCTGCCTAAAATACTCCCAGCCTATTGGTTCAAGCGTTATCTCGCCGGGACGTATCGCCACTTGGTTGAAGCTGATGACGATGGAATAGATCAGCGGGTAACAGGTTATGGCAAGAAAGCCTATGATCCAGGGCAGGAAAAAGACCAGTCCTGAGAGAGTCTCCCTCTGCCGGTTCTTTAGCATGGGTGCGCCGGGCTTTTTCAGCCTTGCACGGCCACGGCTGTGCTCTTTCGGTTTTACAGCCGTTACGCCATTTGAATCGCGCATACGCCTACCCTCCCTCATTTCACTATGGCAAACCAGCAAGGCTCAACGCTCACGCCGTCTGCCGTCTGCACTTTGTCGGTATAGTTGACGTATATTCTCGCTCCGTTGTCGTAGCTCACCCGCACGAATCCGCTGTCTAGGCAGCGGTGCTCGGTTATCCCGTGGCCCCACACTCCGTTCAACGCTGAAGACACGGTTTCATAGGCCTCGGAGATTTTATCGTGCCAGCCCTCGAAGCCGGCAGAGGAGTATTCCGACTGCGCAGTATTCACAAGCTCAACGCTGTCGCAGCCAACTACTGCGAAGGACGGAGCCATTCCATACTCCACCAGCCTCAGCAGCTTTTCTCTGGAGCAGGATGTCATATTCAGCGGCTCGGCAAACACCTCCACGCAGCCGCTCAGGACAATCTGCAAAAACGGCACCGTGTCGCTCTCATACAACAGTTGGCTGCTCACTGTGGGGGCACTGAGGAATTGATCGGTATGCGACCAGAAATACTGGTTCGGTTTATACATCGCCAGCTTTCCTTCGGACGACAGGGTCTCTACCAGGCCCTCTGCAAGGCCCAGGCTCTCTGTCCTGGTCACCTCTTTGCCCGACGTAAAATCGCTGTACAGTCTGAACGACAGTTGATCAAGGGCAAAGTCCGCTCCATAGTTCCGGGAAAGCGCCGAGTCCACCGCGCGCTCCGCCCGGGATAGGCGGTACACATAGGTCGTATCGTACATGGCTCCATAGGCATTGAGAGAGTTCAGCCACTTTATTACCATACTCGAGAGATTGTTGGCGGCTTCGGTGCGCTGCGTGATCTGGTCTTCGTTGGCGGTCAGAGGGTTCAAGTAAAGCTTGAGCTCTCCGCCGCCATTTTCCAGCAAGGAGCGCAGTTGTGCAAACTCTTCCGAAGATCCCAGCTGGCCCAGCATCTTTTTGCCGGCCTCGTTGTTTTTGGCGTAGCAGCGGTACACCATCAGCAGGTTTTCTATCCCGTCCCCGTTAAGCGAAGACACTATCTCCGAGGCGTCCGAAAAAGATGTGAAGGTGCTTGTTGTGTTGAACAGAAAACCCTTCTTCTTGTCGGCACCCAAGACCTCCAGCAGCATCGGCATGGTTGAAGAGGCGTCATCCCCGAGTTTTGTCAGCTCCCCGCTCTCAAGCAGCAGGTCTCTGTACATCACGGCCATTCCGTCATAGTCCGCCTCTTCTCCTTCGGTGAAGTAGAAGCTCATCTCGGGTTCAAGCTGGTTCATGTCGGGCTGCGGCATCAGGGCGCCCGAGCCCTCCTTGCGGTTGATGTTCATCATATACTTCTGGCGGTATTCAAACCGTGCCGCTGCCCAGTTATACGGGTTGTTAGTCAGCGCCGGAGTTGCGATGATGCTTGCATACTCCGCCCCGCTCTCAACTACCGCCAGAAAACCGTTCTGCCCGGCGCCGTGGACTATGCCGTAAATGGGCATGAAGGCTTGATTTTCCTCTTTTATGTATGCATAGCCGCCGTAGCTGTAATTTTCAACACCTGCGTCCGGACCATAGATCCTGGCAGCATAGGTGGACACATAATTTGCGGGCTCCAGGAAACGTATCAGCGCCCCTGTGCCGTCAGGGATGAGCATATATCCGTCGATATCAGCCCCGTATGAGCTGCCCAGGAACGGCATAAAGGTGACCGATTTCAGCATATAGCCCTTTTTGTCATTCTCGAGCAGCTTTTCTTTCAGGCTGCCTTCCACCACCTTGAATCCAAGGCGATTTCCGTCTAGTTCCACGGCGACATCCAGCTCGACGCCTACGCTTTCGAAGGACAGGCTGCAAACGAGCCCGTTTTCGGTCATTTCATACACGGCGGAGCCATCCTTGCCGATGCTTAGACGGCTCTCGCCTCCGGAACTGTCAAAGCACTCTATGGCCACGAGTGAATTTCCGTAGCAGTTCCAGGTGCTGTTGAGCCCCTCGGCCTCTTCAAGGGGCAGGCTGCCCCAAACATAGCCGCTGTCCTTATTCACGATTCTCAGGGCTCCGAACTGCCTGTTGAGCCAAAGCTCCAGCTCATCCGATTCTGCGACCTTCTCAAAGCCATTCAGGTCAAAACGGCTCTCTACCGGCTCATCGCCGTATGGATGAATCTGCCGATTCGAGTTCGCCTCGAGCATTCCCGACTGTAATGGGTTTCCCGATAGGGGGGTTGCAAGCAACCCCCCTATCGGTCCGTCAGCCTCGCTGACGGACGCGCTGGCAGTTGCTGTCAGCAGGAGCGTCAATACCAGGATCAGTGCCGCGACCTTCATCATGCACTTATTGCAACGCACGATATCTCACCTCCTCAAACACCTCAAGCACGAAGGAAAGCAGCTCGCGCCAGAGGATGAACAGCACAGCCGCGGCAATTATGGCCATTGCCATGAAGAACAGTGTTAACAGAACATTTGAAATCGTCTTCGGAATGGTGTACATATTAGTCTCACGTATCGATATGAAGACGAGAATGCAGGTGTATCCCAATATCAGCCCGCAGAGCAGGTCATACATGAAGATCTCCGTCCAGGTGAACACATATGACAGCACCACCATAACAGGCCAGAACACGATAAAGGCGGTAAGCGAATAGCCGAGGATGACATACATCTGCTTGAATGTTGCCTTGCCTTCATTTATGGCGCTTATAAGGTATGTGCCCACGAGGAACAGCGCGGCGGGACCCACCTGCATGAGCGCGATCGCCAGAGGGCTGCTGCCTATCCAGTAGCCGCCGCCGAACACGAAGGATGTCAGACCTCTGCACACCATGCTTACTGCAAATGCAGTGACATATAGGATGGTCGCAGCGGCAAAGCTGCCTCTGTCCTTTTGCTTAATGTAGTACGCCCCGTCTATCGGGTGGATGACCATATACCAGGCGTCTGAGGTCAGCTGCCTGACCAAAGGGTGCCTGGCCTTGAAACCGTCCATCGCGTCCGAAATATATTCATGGTAGGCATAGCGCTTTCTGGCGAAGTGGTCTGTCAGACCTATTGCAAACAGGATCAGCACGGCGAGAAGCACCCACTCGATATTCTCACGCATCCACGCACTGCGCATTTCCCAGAAGCAGTCCGAATAGCGCTCCCGCTCTCCGCACAGTTTGTAATACTCCGCCGCTTCGTCATAGCGCATCAGCTGGAAAAGCGAATCCGCATAGCCGACGTTTGCCATATAGGTGTTCGGATTCATCTTCTGCACCTCGCTCCAGGCGGCGAGGCTCTCCTCATAATTTCCCTCGTTGTAGTCGGAATTTGCCCGGTTTACCAGGTCGGCAAAATCCGTCGGGCTCCATACCTGAATGAGCCCCCTCTCCTTGTCGAGCAGATAGATGTTTCCGTCCTCGTCAGATTCCACGGCACTTACGACCGTCATTACTCCGTTTCTGTCCGAGTTTGACGCCCTGCCTCCGAACTGATAGAGGAATATTCCTTCGCTCGAGTATTCATCGATGTAACCGTTGCTTGTAACCGCATAGTAGTTGCCGTTCTCCGTCACCGATACGTCCACGTAGTCGGGTCTTGCAAAGTTGCTCTGTCCGAAGGTGTTCGTCCCGGCGAGATTCAGACGTTTTATGCAGTCAAAGGAGTCACTGACCTGTGAGACTGAAAAGACCATATTGTCTTCCGCAATGTCCAGCGAAACGATAGGCGGCGGGGTACGCAGAAGCATTCTGTCCTTCTGCTCGTCAGTATAGAATATCTTTTGGAACCATTCTATGAGCGAGAGCTTCCCGGTCGTATTCGCGCCGAAGAAGCCGTTAAAGCTGCCGTCTGCGTTGAATTGCAGTATGCCCTCGCTTGTGCCCTCGCTGACGACAAAGATAGTTCCAAAGTCATTTACCGCCACCTTTTTTGGCTTATACGGGCTCGAGCCGTAATAGCTCTCCTGCGGCTTTGAGATACGGCTCTGCTCAACGCGGTCAGGGCCGAAAATAACTATCTCTTCCGCCCTGTAATCCGCAACGTATATCTTTCCGTCATCGGATATCCATATGCCGGTCGGCCCGCTCAGGACGTCCTCCCCAAAGCTCTCGACATTGCCGGTCTCCAGCTCGTACACTATGATGCGCCCATTTCCGGAATCAGCGATGTAGAGGTCTCCATCATACAGGAACATATCCTCCGGGGCGCTCATCCCGATGTTCGTCAGATAGGTCCCTACGGGTACGAAAGCGTCCTGTATCCTTACGAACATGCTCAGGGAATTGTACTCCGCTCCATAGGTCACGGTATAGGTCGTGCTGTCCATGGCCAGGGCTCCAGTTGCGCCGCCGAGCATGGATGCGGCCGCAAGGCAGCAAAGCAGCAGAGCAAACACCCTTTTCAGCTTTCCTCTCATGTGGCCCACCTCACTTCATGCCGGAGTGGGACATGGTGTTCATGACCCTGGACTGGAGAATTATGAACAATACGAGGTTCGGAATGAACATGATAAGTGTTGCTGCAGCCTGAAGACCCAGCCCCGCGACTGCGCTGTTGCCGAGTATGCCGCTCGCTCCCGCCATATTGTTTGCATTTGCAAGGTTGCTGGCTCCGGCTTGGTTCGACAGAGTGGTCATGTAAAATGCAAAGGTCTTGAGCGCCTCGTTGTTTATGAAGTAGTTCGAAGCCTCCACACTGCCCCAGGCCGACTGGAACGCCAGTATCGCCACCGTCGCAAGGGCCGGGGCTATGTTGGGTATGACTATTCTCCTGAGTATCTGAAAGTCTCCCGCACCGTCTATCCTCGCTGCCTCGATCATCTCGTCAGGCAGCTCGTCAATGAATTGCTTTACCAGATACAGGCCCACGGGTATGGCCAGCAGCGGTATCACCTGCGCCCAGAAGGTATCCGTGAAGCCGAGCTTGCTCATGATTATGTATCTCGGTATGGCCACGGCGGCAGAGACGAACATGAGCGCCGCCTCGTTTATGCCGAAGAGAATGTTCTTCAGCCTGTATTTCTTTTTCGACATGCAATAGGCCGCCATTGAGGTTATGAGCACCGAGAGCAGCACGACCACCAGCGTAGAGAGCACGCTGTTGAAAAGATATCTCGAAACCGGTATGGCCTTGTTGTCCGAGGTCGCGATGAGGCTCTGAAAGTTTTGCAGAGTCGGCCTGAGCGTGATGAGGTTCGGAGGGTAGTTGAGCAGCTCATCCAGAGGCTTGAAAGCGTTGAAGATGATGAATATCATCGGGAAGGACATGAATACCATTATGGGCAGGAGGATTATGTAGAACTTGATCTGGCTCCTGTCAAAACGCGTCGGATTGATGCCTGTGAGCCGGATGCGATTCTTCCTTTTAGTTTTCATCACACCGCCTCCTTATCCCTGAACACCTTTTTGGACAACTGTGATATTGCCCATATGATTATGAGCACGATGACGGATATAGCCGCACTGTAACCCATCTCATATCGGACGAATGCGTGTTCATCAGCATGTGTTATCAACAGCTGTCCGGCATATCCAGGCGTCGGGTTTGCACCTGAAAGCTGGACGCCAATGTTGGCGTTCTGGAAGGCGTTGACGATGGCCATTATGGCGCCGAACATCATGTGCGGCTTGATGGCCGGTATCGTAACATAAATGACCTCCTGGAGTCTGTTTGACACTCCATCTATGTGAGCGGCCTCGTAAAGCTCGCGGTTCACGTTCAGAATGCCCGCCAGCATGGAGAGAAAACCTATGCCCATGCAGCTCCATAGCGAGACGATTATCATGATCGTCATAATATATTTCGAGTCCGACAGCCAGACGATCGGCTCGCGGATGATGTCCCACTTGAGCAGGAATGAGTTCAGATAGCCGACCTTGTCGCCGGCGAAAATGACCTGCCAGACATTCTGTATCATTGTGGGGCCTGTCATGGACGGCAAATAGAGTATCGCCGCCATGATAGTCCTCGGTATGCGAGGAACCTGAGCCAACATCCAGGCCAGGATAAAGGCCAGAACGTATCCGAACACACCGACTATGACCGCGTACTTGATGGTGTTCGGCAGGGCATAGCCCGAAAACACGTCGTCGTTAGTGAGGATGTTTATATAGTTTTCCGCTCCCACCCAATGAGGGCTCTGAATAGAGTTGAAGTCCGTGAACGACAGGCCGAAGGCCACAAGTATGGGGACGATTATAAACACCACAAACAGCAGAACGAATGGAAGCTGAAGCCAGAAAACCGCGTGTTTATCCATTCGCTTTACAACGGCGGACAGGCCGTTCTTCACCGCCCGTATTGCAGCCATGTCTACTTCCCCCTTTCCGCTTCCAGCTCGGCTTTGATATCGTCAACGACGTGGATATTGTAGTCTTTGATCTTATTGCCGTCGTCGTCAAAGTAGCCGAACTCTGCCAGTTTTCTGAGCATCTCTCGGTTTGAGATGAGCGTAGCCTCATCTATCATCGGCCTGAACTGTTCGCCCTCCGTGACTATCTGTATCCAGGCATTGCTGAGCGAGCGCTCGAGTATGTAGCTCGCCGGGTGCCTGAGAATCTCCTTCTGCCACTGCCACTGCTCCAGTATGACCTGCTTGTGTGAAAGCGGATAGGACATCTGTGCAAAGGCCACGTGGTTTGCCGAGTTCCAGATATAATCCGAGCCGTATTTTGCCTGAAGGTCGTTGGCATATTTGAGCTGTGTCTCAGACGAGAGCCACCATTTCAGGAATTCATAGGCCTCGTCCTTCATCTTGGTGTTGGCAAATATCATGGCAGTAGTAACGTCCGCGGACTGCTCGCGGTGTATGACACCGTCCAGCTCCGTGCCCGGTGAGAGAGCTATGTCCCAGAGCCCGTTCAGTTCCGGCGCACCCATCTGCAGCCTCACATATGTTGCCGAAGTAGAGACGCCTATCGGTATATATCCCGAACGGAAGGCGTTGAAGAAGTCCGGTACGTTCTGTGCCAAGCCGTAGACGCTGTACAGCTCCGTCATCTCCCGCAAGCCCTTGAGCGTGTTCGGGTCGCTGAAGTTGGAGTAACAGCCGTCCTCCGAATAAAGGCTGCCGCCGTTCTGGAAGATGAAGCAGCCCATGGATTCGAAGCCCTTGTAGCCCGGGTCTTTTGCCAGAGGCAGGTAGAAGTTCATGGCGTTGCTCAGGAGCGTCGGCATCATGGCCTTGACATCCTCCCAGGTGTCGGGCACGCTCAGCCCCAGCGAGTCCAGGATGTCCTTCCGGTAGAACAGGACATAGTAGTCCTGGGTCTCCGCCGCTGCATATATGCCGTCCTCATAGGCCATCGGCGCCAGGGATTCGAGGTTGTACTCCTTGCTGTACCAGTCTATGAAATCGTCGAACTCAAGCAGGTTCAGCGCCATGCCGCGCATGGCGAATTCAGCCGGGCGGTAATAGTTGAGCCCCAGGGCCACGTCCGGCGTGTCACCCGTGGAGTTGGCCATCGTTATCCGCTTCTCGTCCGGCATTATGGAGAATGAGACATTTATTCCCGTCTCTTGGGTAAAGTCCTCGGCAGTGAGCTGTCGGAGAGTTTCGACGTACTGCGTTGACTTGTTGACCCAGACCGTCAGCGTTCCGCTGCCGCTCGTTGAGCTCTCCACCTCGTTCATTATCGGAGAGAACGAATAAAGGAACTGCTTGAGCGAGGCGTCCATGCTTTTGAAGAGGTTGGCCGAGGGCGACGGCAGCTGAGCGCCGTCGGCGTGCAGGTATATGCAGTCCAGGCTGAGGTTCTGGTCATAGAGGCTCGAGAGAGCCTTAGCAGCCAGCTGGGCCGCGGAGTTGGAGCCGTCGTTGAGCAGGTTCAGGCGGTTCGGTATCTCCCTCGGTTTCGATGCGAACCTCTCGAGGTTCTGAACAGCCAGCTTGATGTCCGCTGCAAAGGAGGGGCTGCCCCCCGACAGCTCACCAAGCTCGTTGTATATAGAGTTGAGCACATCTATCCAGCTCTCGGTCCTCTCCAGGATGTCGGGCATATACTGGAACACGTCCCAGGTCCTGTTCGCGTCCACGCTCGCGCTCGAGCCTGAGCTGTTGCCCCTTATGCGGCTGAGCAGCAGGCCGGTCTCGTTTATATCCCCGATGACCTCAAGCAGCCTGTGGTAAGGCCCATCCAGCGGCCCGGCAGTCACCTTCAGCGTGAGGATATGTACCCCCTGCGTCAGATAGATGCGCAGCGGTTCCTCATCTCCGGCCGTGAGATTGTCGTATTTGTTGATTCCGGTGTTGGCAAAGCCTATGTCCCTCAGCTCGGCATACGGTGTCTGACCGTCCACCTCGATTGAGCGGTAGGATAGACCGCCGGTCTTGAGAGGCTGGCTGTATTTGAAGCTCAGGCAGTAAAAAGCGTCCTCAGGTACCTCGACCTCATAGTACAGCTTCTGCCCTATCAGCTTGTTGGACTTGTCCTCAGTGGCGTTTATCAGCTTGCCGTAGGGACTGTATGGGGTGAGTGAAACATTCTGGACGCTGGAGCCGCGTATAGCGCTGTCGCTCTTGGCCCTGAAATCCTCACCCTGTATAGTAATAACCGGCCCGGTATACTCCTTTGCGTCCGGATAGCCGGCGGTGTATTCGTCATAGCTCGGCATAGTCTCCGGTCTCACGGCATACAGGGCATATAGTTTTATATTCTGATTCATCGGATAGATCGTGAGGCTGTTGTCCCCTGCCTCGAGCTTATACTCGACCGGCAGGCGTCCGAAATCCTCATAATCTTCAAAGTAAGAGACTGAAAACGGCAGTTGATACTGCTCAGGCTGTATCTCGTTCCCGTATCTGTCCACACCAGTTTCGCAGGTGTCCGCCCACATGAAGGGCAGCACGACGGTACAGGTCTCGCCGTTCACGCCGACACTTACCTGGTTTTCAAAGGCATTGTCCTCGTAGGCGGAGTAGACAGCGGCGATCCAGTAAGTGCCTGCCTCATCCACCTCCATGCTGAACTCATACTCGGTTTCAGCAACAAGTTCCATGCCGTCGCTGTATGTCAAAGCGCCCGCGGTCCTATCCATAAACCCGAGCTGAGAGTTGGCCAGCTCATCGTCGGAGAGGATGTACTCTCTTTGCGTCTGAGCTGCAAGGTCGTCCAGATCTCCGGCCTCCGCACTCATAACGACGGCGGTGACCGCTACCCAGACGACGATCACAGCCGCCAGAGCGACAGCCGCCGCCTTTGCAAGTTTTTTCATGCTCACACCCTCCCCGAAACTGATTCGTCCGCCTGCCGTCACGACCATAATGGTCGTGACGGCAGGCTCCAAAGATGCCGTGCTTTTAGGCAGATGTCATACGCATGTCAGCCGCCGACTTTTTCGTTGAAAGCCGCAAGCTGCTCTTCAAGGGCTGCATTGACCAGTGCGTCGATCTGAGGCGCAACCTCTGCCGCGCTAGCCTTGCCCTCTCGGACAGAGCTCAGGAGCGCGTTGACCTCGTCGTTGAAAATGTTGTTATAGCCCGGAATGACCTTGTTGATGTCGCCGCGGATGGAGTACTCAAGGCTCTCATACAGGGCGGCGAGGCCCTCGGTCACGTTCGGGTTCTCGCTGAACTTGGCAACAACGTCCGGGTGCTGCGTGCAGGGCATGAACCAGGTCTTGAGCAGAGTGGTGGTCTCGCCGGCGAACTCGCCGTCGCTGCGTGCCGCGAAGATGTCGAGCCTCTGGAGGTTGCCCTCGACGCCGTAGGTCAGCCACTTGAGCAGCTGGAAGGCGGCCTGCGGGTCGGCGCAGGTACTGGTGAGATAGGCGCAGTCAACGTGGATGGGGGTGTAGGTCGGGGTATTCTCATCTACCCGCGGATACGGCCAGTAGTCCCAGTTGACCTGGCACTCGTTGCGCATCCAGTTATCGTTGTAGGTGGCGTTGGTGCAGAGCAGGGCCATGCCGTTTTTAAAGGTGTAGTGGTTGTCGTCCTTGCCGGCCTCGCCGAACTTGGCGACGTACTCGGAGCTCATGGAGGTGGTGCCGTCCTCCTCCTTCGGGTAGCGCATGATCCAGGCCTCAAGGCCGGGGACTGCGCGCAGCTCAGCCAGCCTGTTCATGGCCGGGACCCACATATTGGTGAAGTCGAACTTCTGGTTGACAAAGTCGTAGGCGGGATACCACCAGCCTTCGGCCTGAGCGGAATAGACGTTGTCAAGATCTTCAAGAGTGGCGGCGCCGACGGTATTGGCCGTGATGCCCTTCTTAACGATCTCAATGAACTCATCCATCGTCCAGTCATAGCCCGGCTTTTCGATGTTCAGTTCGTCGAGCATATCGAGGTTCATCGTTATGCCCATGGCGTTCATCTGGCAGGGCAGGGCATAGAGCTTGCCGCCATAGGTATAGGGGTCGGTCATGCCGGAGGGCACATACTCGGACTCGGGATCGGAGAAGAACAGCTCAGTGATGTCATAGACATAACCGCTGGCAACTTCGGGAGCAAAGTCGTTCCAGTCAAGCCACATAAGGTCAGGCATGCTGCCGGAAGCGGCCTTCTGTGCAAGGTACTCGTTGAACGCGCCGCCGGTCGAGCCGGGGAACGGCTCCTCAACGACTTCGATGTTCGGATACTGGGCTCGGAAGGCCTCGAGCACGGGCTGGATCTCAGCCGTCTCGCCTTCGGGATAGGCTATCGTCACCGAGCCTTCCATGGCGTAGACGTCCTCGCCATCGGTGGACGTTTCGCCGGTATCAGCGGGGGCTGCGTCTGTCGCATCGGCGGGCGGCTCGCTCGTTTCGACCGGCTCCTGGCCGCAGGCAGACATCAAGCCAAGCATCATGATCAGCGCAAGGCACAGTGACAAGAGCTTCTTCCAATTCTTCATTTTTGATTCCTCCTGACTTTTTGATATTGTTTGTTATCCATCAACTCTCCCGATCCAGCTCCGGCTGCGCGCGTGTCGGACGCTTTTGGGAGAATTAATTACTACTTTAACGCTTAAATTTTTATAACTTAGTAATTTTCGAGGCTATTTGTGATATTTCCACCTTGTATTGTTCTCCCCGGCAGTGCACGCGAAACTCCACAGATTCCAAACTCGACGGCAGTTTTGCATCGCAGACCGGTCTGCCCTCTTGTTCAGAGAGCCCGCAGAAGCCGAACACCATCGCCTGCCACGTGGCCCCCAGCGATGCCGCGTGTATACCTTCGCGTCCCGTGTTTGACATCACATCCTTGAGGTCAAGGAACAGGGACTTTTCAAAGTAGCTCACTGCCTTGTCCTCCAGCCCCAGCCGGGCCGCCAGCATGGCATGTATGCCGTAGCTCAGGGTCGAGTCGTGCAGGGTCTTGGGCTCATAGTAATCCCAGGCGGCACGCAGCTCTTCCATGCTGAATTCCTCCGGCATGAGCGCCATATACATGAGCACCGCCGGCTGTTTGAGGACCTTGTATCTCTGGAGCCTATCAAAGCTGATGGTTCTGTAAAGCGGCAGATTTCCCGTCTTGTGTGCCTCTATATCCAAGGGCTCGAGATATTCAAATGTCGAGTCCTGGATCCAGAGCTTTTTCTCCGCGTCGTAGCGCTGAGAGGTCTTTTCGGCGATCTCCAGCCATTTTTCCGGCTCGCTGTCGTCAATAGCGAGCTTTTCACGCAGTCTCTCCCACTTCTTGCGGAATCCGCGTTTGACCGTATCCACCGCTTCCGCCGCAAGGCGCAGGTTATGGGCCGCCATTCTTACGGAGTAGAAATCGTCGGTTGTCACGCCGCAGTATTCGTCAGGACCTTTTACAAACAGCAGATGGTATTTGTCCTCGCCGGGGCAATAGTTGAAACGGTCGGTCCAGTATCTGGCCGTCTGTACCAGTATCTCGCAGCCGCAGTCGAGAAGGAAGCCCATATCTCCCGTCTGCCTGCAATAGCTGCCTATGGCGTAGGCAATGTCTGCCGTTATGTGTATCTCGCAACAGCCGGTGTCCCAGGTCTCGCACTGCTCAAAGCCCGTGTCGGCCGACATCCAGGAATATCTCGCTCCCTTTGTCGAAAAGCCTTCGGCGCTCTTGACGGCGTCGTCGAGCGTGTTGTACCTGTACTCGAGCAGGCTGCGGGCTGCGCCGGGTCTCATGCAGGTGAACATGGGCAGCATGAAAATCTCGGTGTCCCAGAAATAGCAGCCCTTGTATCTGCCGTGCGTCAGGCCTCTTGCGCCGATGCTGGCCCTGCCGTCGCCCTCCGGCGTGGACTGGATGAGCTGAAAGATGTTATAGCGGAGGGCTCCCTGCCACTCGTCGCAGCCTTTGAGCTTGATATCCAGGTCGCTCCAAATTTCCGACCAGGCCCGCTGCGTATCCTCGAGCATACCGTCAAATCCCTTTGACTCCACGCTTTTCAGGGCCTCATACGCTATCCTTTCAGGCTCTGCGCCGTCTCTGAAGCAGGCAACGGAGACGAGCTTTTCAACAGTGAGGCTGCGGCCCGGCTCCAGCTTTGCTTCAAAGCGGCTGCCCACATAATCTTCCCGCAGTTCCCTTGAACCAGCGGCGACCCCGGTGCAGCGGGCAGAAAAGCACATCGCCGTTACGCGCCCGCTCTCAGAGGTCTTGGCGGTGAGCATACCGCCGCCCTCGAGCGGCTTTGTGTCCAGCTTTCCCCAGATGCGTGCGAACTCGGTGTTGTCCTGGAGCTGGTTGTCTGCGATGGGCAGGTTCCTGACCGCCCCGTCCAGGCCTACGGCTACCGAGCAGTCCACAGCCGCGCTCTTTGGGGTGAGCGTGAATCTCATGGCCGCCGTGTGCCTGTCTGCCATGCTCAGGAATTTCTCCACCCGCACGCGCACAGCGGCTCCGTCCGCCTCCGCCGTATACTCCCATTCGACAAGGCCGCTATCCATGTGCAGCCTCTGTACGCACTCCGAGATCCCAAGCTCCGCAACAGGCCGGCCCGATATCCTGATCTCCGTCGCCGAGAAGTCGGGCTGATTCACCATGTCTGTTATTCCCGGGCGGATGTACTCGAAAAAGCCGGAAATAAAGGTCGAACGCCAGGCGCTGTGGACCCCGGGCTGCTCAGGACGATAGCCCCGGGTACCCATGTATCCGTTGCCGAGAGAAAATATGCTCTCCCGAAACTCACGGCTCTCCTTGCCGCAGTCTTCGGTTTCGATCACCCAAGGCAGGATCTTCACTCCATCACCCGCTTTCTCCCGCCGAAGGCGCTGTCTATGGCGTATGCCAAAAAGCCCGCGCATGTGGCAAAGGCATCGCCGGTCCTGCTCTCCCCTGTGTACTCATCGACGCTCTCGCAGGCTATGCCGTTGTCCATAATGCAGAGCGAGAGGTGCTTTCCGGCTTCCTCCTTTCGGTCCGAGAGCAGGCTGTTGGATATGCTCAGCACCCAGGGATGCGGCGCGTGCGGGCATCCTATCTCTGCTATCGGGCAGTCCGCAAAGGAGTAGGGGTAGTCCTTCCTTCGTATTACCTCGGCCGTATTTTTCCAGATCTCGTCATCCATGCCGCAGAAGCCGTAGTGCGGCAGCAGCAGGAGGCTCCCGGGGGGCTCGTCATATATGTCCCAGCCGCCCTTCAGGTCCACAGACCAGGCGAACATCGGCTTTCCGTCCTTTTCCTTTACGCAGTGCTCCATGATCGCAGCCCTCACCGCTCCGGCCTCTTCCGTCAGGCCCTGCCATCTGCCGGGATACAGTGCGTCGAGCTTCCCAAGTATGTACCACACCAGCACATTGTCGTAACAGATATATGGATAGCTGCGCATATCGTCCGTCGGCTGAAGGAAGGTCTCGTACAGGGCGGCCTCTGAGCTGCGCTTTGTACTCAACAGCTTCAGTATCCTGTCGGCGCCGCGCTTGACGCAGTCCTCGTTGAGTATTGAGCTGTCCCCGGTCTTCTCCACATACATGCCCAGCGCTATTATGGGAGCGCAGAGCTCGTCAAGTTCAAAGCCAGGTTCGAGCAGCGTGCCGTCTATGAAGCGGCTGTGGACGCCTATGTTCCTTATCTGCCTTGTGAACACATAGCGGAGCATCTCGGCTGCGGTCTCGCTGTCCGCCATGAGGATTGACGGGAAGCTCCAGAGCAGGCTGTCCCTGTCCCAGTACGCCGCGCTGACGTAGTAGCGCGGGCTCCGTGAGGTCACGAGCACGAACTCTTCCGTGTCCAGCGTCAGCCCGCCGCCGAAGAAATAGCTGAAAAACATGTTCAGATTCAGCGTCTCATCCAGCTTCTCGTCACCGACAGTGCGCTCTCGCTTTGCCAGCCAATCAAGAGTCTTTTGCAGCTCTGCCTCGTAACCCTGGCGCAGCATCTCCTTCGCCGAGGTAGAGGCTGCGACCTCCTCAAAGCCTAGGCCGAACCATATGCACAGTTCCTTGCTTTCGCCCGGCTCAAGCCGCCCGTGGAGCTCCAGGCCGAAGCAGACCTGATCTCCGCGCTTTTCAAACCAGTCCTGCACATCGCAGGTCGTTCTGTCTTCGGTGAATATCGGAGCGAAGGCAAAGAGCGACAGGCCCGGACGCATATCCATCACAAAGCTGTGGTTCCATCCGCTCGCATACACGTGCTTTTCGGTCGCTATGGGCTTGCTCTCGTTCACGGAGTGCAGCGCCTCAGCCCAGCAGCCGTTCACGCCCAGCTTGTATCCCACGCCGTCGGCCCCGGCATTGAGTACCAGCCTGTACCCGAAGCCACGCTCTCCAATCGGCGCCAGCAAGGTCCCCTCCAGCTTGCAGCCCCCGTATTCGGCCTCAAACTGCGGCACCCAGCTGTTGAGGCGCTTCCACCGCAGGCCTCCCTCGGGCAGGCTCAGGCCGTTTATCTCCGCGAACGGCGCTATAAGCGGCTTATCAGAGCTGCCGCAGAGCTCTATCATGCCCTTTGCGCCCATGTGCAGAAAGCTCAGGCTCTCTATCGCCCCGTCTCTCTGCCTGATCGTGGGCAGCGATACATATTCGTTTCCCGTTACCAAATATTCTGACACGTTTACCTCCCCCCAAGAGCCTCACTCTATTCTGACACCGTTCATGCTGCGCCCAAAAATGTTCCCTCCGACGCGGCTGTCTCCGTCCGGGCAGGGCAGTTCCTCTTCCATCAGAAACACGGTAACAGGGCATCGCCTCTCGCCCTCTGTCACCGGTTTCCCCTTCGACCAGCTCAGGCGGAACTTTCCGGCTGCGTCGTCCTCTATATCCGCTTCCGCCATACCGCCGTATATCAGAAGCGCAAAATTCTCGTGTTTGCCCAGTGTGTTGCCCATCCGGCCCTCAGGTGCCGTGGTGCCCATACACATGCCGCTGTTCAGGCTGACCGGCAGCACAGAGCCATATTTAACGAAAACAGGTATTCTGTCCAGCCCGCACGCTCTCTCCACTCTTACGCCGCCTTCTATCGTCTCGCCCGTCCAGAGGTCCAGCCAGCGTCCGCGGGGCAGATATATGCTCCTTGAGCTCTCGCCCTCTGTTATTATGGGGGCGACCAGCAGGCTGCGGCCGAACATATACTCGTCTTCGATGTCTATTACGGCATCGCCGTCCGACTCAAGGAAGTCGTAGATGAGATGCGCCATCATCGGCCTGGCCGTCCGGCTGCTGTATCTCGCCTCGCCGAGGATATAGGGCATCAGATTCATCCTCAAATTGGCGAACAGCCGGTATATCGGGACTATGCTCTCGTCCCGGTTTGCCTCCGCCATGTTCCAGGGGCTGCGGTCGTTGTTCCAGTGCTCGCGTTCGGTCATGTAGTACTGGCCGTACCTTGGCTCGGAGTGGAACTGCATTATCGGGGCGAAGGCCGCGAAGGCGGCAGAGCGCAGATACAGCTCCGTGCTCGGGAAATTTCCGGCAAAGCCGCCTATGTCAAATCCCCAGAACGGCACCCCCGTCAGTCCCAGCGACAAGCCTGCGACGAGCTGTCCCCTCAGCTCTGAGAACTCCGACACCTGGTCTCCAGCCCAGTGAGCCGGATACTTCTGCGCCCCCGTGAAGCCTGCACGGCTGAATGTAAGGCCCTTTCCGCGGCCGATGGTCTCATCCATAAATTCGTGGTAAGCGCCCTCGTACAGCAGCGGATACTCATTGTGCAGCTCATAGCCCGTGCGCCCGTCGGAGCTGTACGCCTCGGGGTCGAACAGGAACTCGCCGCCGTCCGTCTTGAATCCGGCCACGTGCATCTGCTCTGTCAGATATCTGCGCTTTTCAAACCACCAGCGCCGGGTCTCCGGATTCGTGAAGTCCGGCATCAGGGAATTGCCGAACCACATCTCGGTTATCCGGTATGGGCTGCCGTCGCCGTTTTTTATGCAGAGCCCGTTCTCAATGGCGTATTTTTCGTCAAGGTCCAGCTGTCTGCCGTGCTCCGCCCGCTCATACTTGATGACAGGTATCTGCCACAGCACCAGCTTGACTCCGGCCTGTTCCAGCTTGTTTGCAAAGGCCATCGGGTCCGGCCATTTTCCGTCCCGGCGGAAGCTGAAGTCCTCGTACCTGAACGCCCCGCCGTCCTCACGCGGCTCGTACTCGGCGTCGTTCCATATGTAGAATGTCTCCTCATCGCTCCAGGCCTCGAGCACCATCACCGACGCCGGTATCGAGGTCTCGCTCATCCTGTCAAGCTGTTCCTCGGCCTCGGCCTGCGTATTCCAGCCGTTCGACGACATCCACGGCCCGAACGCCCATTCCGGCGGGAGCGAGGGATACCCCGTCTCTTCCGCGTATGCCCTTATCAGCTCGGCGGGCGTCCCCTCGTTGATCACGGCCTCGTATAGGACGTCTCCCTCAGGGCAGCTGCAGGAGATATCCGCGGAGAGCAGCTTCCCGTCTGAGCCCCGGCTCAGATCAAACTGCGAGCGCGAATACCCCGTCTGCAAAAAGCTGACCCCGGCCTCTGTGAACATGAACGGCACCGGCATATAGCTTTTGTCCTGCTGATGTGAATACTGCTCAACGACGTAGTTCAGCGGCTTGAGTCCCGCCTGGTCCACACGGTCGAATTTCTCTCCGAAACCATATGCGGCCTTACCGGGGAGGCTGAGCCCGAAGCAGAGCTCAATCACTTTTCCGCCGGACACCCGAACCTCAATTTCGTCAGCTGCTTCAAGCAGTGTGCGGCCGTCCTTACTAAACCGGAGCTGTCCGTCTTCCCTGACGATCTCGTAATTTGGCTTAATTTGTTCGCATAATTCAGAATTATAGTTTATTTTAACGTTAAAGTTAGTTGTAAAAATCAAACGGATACATGGGAATAGCTCAATTTTCAGTCCGACTTCCAGTGTATCCGTTCCAAATGCCGCCCAAATTCCGTTCTCGCAGCGGCAGCTTCCCACGAAAGGGAGCCTCCTGCGTCGCGTCAGCGGGCAAGAATATGTTTTACTTAGTTCTCCGGTTTCCGAAACGAAGCGATAGTCAAAACTTTCGCCCGTCAGCGGAGCCGTCATGGTGAAGCTGAAATACTTCTGCCCAAGGTCGTTGGTATTTACCAGCTCACCATCAAGTATATGAGCTTCTCCTGCGTACAATACGTTCAGCGCAAGCCGTTCCGCACCCGAGTCAAGCCTGCAGCCGATGGAGAGCTCCGCTCCCGGCTCCGCCCATAGCGGTCTGCGCTCAAAGCCGCAGTCGAAGTGGGGGAACAGTCCGCCCGGAATGTGCTTGTATTTCATGTTACCTCCGTGTACATCTCTAATTTCTTTACAGAAGACCTCTCCACCAACTGCATAGGGATTATCGTCTCGCTCGCGGCCTCTTCGCCGTTCATGGCCTTTATGATCAGCTTTGCGGCTTCGTGGCCTTTCAGGATTATATTCTGCCGCACCGTTGTAAGGCCGGGCACGCACATCTCCGCGTAGTCTATGTCGTCAAAACCCATGACCGAGATGTCGTCCGGCACGGATAGGCCGTTCTCACTCAGCCCTTTTATAAGGCCGATGGCCGTTATGTCCGACGTGGCGAACACTGCCGTTATCTTCTGCTTTCGGCGCCTGTTTGACCTTGCTATGGTCTCAGCCGCTTCGGCGCCGTAGCTGAAGCCGACATAGCCGTCAAATGTCAGGCGGGCGTCGCACTTGACTCCGAATTCCTTGAGCGCGTCAAGATAGCCCAGGTAACGCATGTAGTTGACGCCGTCCTCCTTGATCTCGCCTGAAACGAAGGCGATGCTGCGGTGCCCCATGTCCAGGAGATATTTCGTCGCCATGTATCCGCCGAGCCTGTCGTCCGTGCGGATGCTGTAAAAGCCCTCTCCCGAGCTGCCGTAGCAGTCCACCAGGACCGTGGGGATGTTGAAGCGCCTGTACTCCTCAACGTCCTCAGACGGGTACATGCCGATTATTATCACTCCGTCAAGGGCCCGGCTTTTCACAACCTCAATGTAGCTCTGCCCCCTGTTGGTGCCTGTGACAAGAACATGGTAGTTGGCCCGGCGCATCTCAAACTCCACCGCGCTCAGAAAAGTGCTGTAAAAGGGGTTGCTCAGCATGATGTAAGCGTCCGCTGCTGTGTCCTCTGTCTGTGGGATCACGACCCCGATCATTTTAGATTGTGTCTTTCCCAACACCCTGCTCGAACCCAGGGTCTTGGCGACCTGGCTGGGCACGTACTTCAGCTTTTCCGCCGCCGCAAGCACCCTGTCCCTTGTCTCCGGCGTAATGGAGACGTTTTTATTATTATTCAGGATATAGGATACGGTCGTTGGAGACACTCCCGCTTCCTTTGCAACGTCTTTTATGCTGACTTTTTTCATAGCCCACTCATCTTTCGCACATATTGTTTTTATTGAACCGTTAATGCTGTTTATTTTAACGTTTCAATAGGTGCGTACAATAATAGCCCCCGTCTGATGTGCAATTTTGGTCAAGCAGTTTGTCACGGGAGCTCACATCGTCAATATTTACAGCTACATTATATTCTTCGCATTATTCTTTGTCAATCTAAATAATAGCACATATTTTACCCGCCACTTTTGTAGAGGTTGCGTAAGCAATCTAAAAGACATATATATTCATAGACGAGCTCTCCTCCAAACACGTTGGCCGCCGAACTTACATTACGTATGCAGATGTTAATCAGGCCTTTAATGGTAGACGCGGAAGTAGAGGCAACGGCTCGTTTCAGAAAGACTTTGGTTGTGGCGGCTGGGGATATATGTTATATTGTAATAAATGAAGCGCGCGGCTTCGTTGCCAGAAGCGGCTACCGTGTGTCCGGTTGGCGTGAAAAGTGAATGGATCGGCGTTAGAATCGCTGCCTTTAATCAGGATCGCCAATTACCATAAATTTGACGCTGCCCATTGGTGGAAAGGAGCAGGATCAATGAAACACAAGGGATGCCTACTGCTGTTATCTTCCGCGCTCATTCTGGCCCTTTGCTTGCTCGGAGGCTGCGGCGAGGAGGCGAATGCGTCGCCTGAAGCCTCGCCCGGAGTCACGCCCGGGGCGGAGATCGAAGACTCTGCGCCGCCGGAGGAGAATAACGCCATGTGCTCGGCCAATATGGGCTGGTGCTCGACAGAGAACGGCCTCGGTTTCTACATACCCGGCAGCCGGGTGCTCAACTACTACGACCCGGAGTACGGGCAGATGTTTGCCATGTGCTCCCAGAGCGGCTGCTGCCACACGGACGAGAGCTGCGAGGCCTGGATAGGCAATAATGTCGCTTACTTTGCGCCCTATGACGGGGCATGGTGGTCCATCTCCAACGAGTCCGACGGCAGCGTCGTCATCCGGCGCATAGACCCCGAGTCCCGCCAGCGCGAGGTCGTGGCTGCGCTCGAGTCCACGGATGAGGTCTCCTATTACGCCGGAAATGCATACATCTCCCACGGCTATATCTACGGCAGTTTTTATAAGAACATCTTTTCCGCGGATGGAGTGAGCAGCGAAGCGCTGTTCATGCGCTTTGACCTTGACGGCGACGGGGTGGAGACGCTCTTTTCCGGCTCCGAGAGCGTGAACTTCGCAGGCTCCGACGGCCAGAGCGTGCTGCTCCTCGTCAGCGGTTACGACGCCGAGCCGCTCACCTTCTCGGAATACGCCGCGCAGTTTCCCGATCGCGACTACGGCGAGTACATAGACGGCTATATGGATGAGCACCTCAGTACCGAGCTGCGGCTCTACGCCTTCGACATGAGCAGCTATGAGACGCTCGCCTCGGAGGACGTCTGGCTGAGTCCCTCGATGTTTTTGTGCCGCTACGGCGACCTCTCCCTCTACGCCGTGGGCGACACACTCTGCTGCTACGACTTCGCCGCGGGCGAGAGCCGCGAGTTGTGCACACAAGAAGGTTTGGTGAACTTCTGGGCCATGGACGGCAAGGCGTTCTATATCTCCAACACCGGCACGCTGGAACTCCGGTACTGCGACCTCGCAGGCGGGCCGGAGACGCTGATGGAGAACGAGGGCCGCAATGCCGCGGACGGCGTCATCGTCATCTCGCCCTCCGCCGAGTGCGCCGGGTATTTCTACGGCATACGCTCGCGCGAGGACAGCGTCCACGGCGTCATAAGCAAGGCGGACTACTACGCCGAAAACTACGACGCGCTCACAGTGACGGGGTGAGGACATGGAGCTTGTCTTTGACGCGGTAGCCAAGAGCTACGGAGAAAAACGCGCTCTCAAGGGCGTGAGCTTCACCCTGCGCGAGGGCATTTACGGCCTGCTGGGGCCGAACGGCGCGGGCAAGAGCACGCTCATGAACATCCTCACCGGGAACCTCGAGCCCGACTCCGGCGAGATACGCCTCGACGGCGAGGACATACGCAGGCTGGGACGGAGTTTCCGCGCGAGGCTGGGCTATATGCCCCAGCAGCAGACGCTCTACCCCGGTTTCTCCTGCGAGAGCTTCCTCTACTACATGGCCTCCCTGCGGGGCATGCCGCAGAAGCGGGCGAAGGAGCGGATAGAGCTGCTTTTGGGCCGTCTGGCGCTGCTGGACGTGCGGAAGAAGCCGACGCGGGCGCTCTCCGGGGGCATGAAGCAGCGGCTGCTGCTGGCCCAGGCCATGCTGGACGACCCGGACATTCTCGTGCTGGACGAGCCGACGGCGGGTCTCGACCCAAAACAGCGCATAGCCGTCCGCAACCTCATCGCGGGCGAGGCCCTGCACAAGATCGTGCTGCTCTCAACGCATGTCGTGCCGGACGTGGAGTACATAGCCCGCGAGCTCATCCTCATCTCCGACGGCGAGATACTGACCCAGGAGACGCCGCAGAAGCTCTGCGCGGACATGCGCGGCAAGGTCTGGGAGGTCGAGCTGCCGGAGGACAAGCTGGGCGAGGTCTCAAGGCTCGGGCCGGTCAGCTCCCTACGCCGCAGCGGCGAGGGCGTTGCCGTGCGCCTCATAAGCGAGACGCGCCCTCCCTTCCCCTGCCGCGAGGCCGAGCCGCTGCTCGAGGACGTGTACCTGCACCGCTTCGGCGACGAGGTCGGCCTATGAGCTGGGAGCTGCGCAAGGTGCTTGCCGAGCGCGTCATCGCCCTGTTGGCGCTCGGTGTGTTCATAGCCGGGCTCTTCCTCTTCCACGGCGAGGTCCGTGACAGCGGACTGCACGAGGTAAAGGCGATGTACGGATACGAGGGCGACATAGCCGGGCTTCAGTCCGAGCTCTGGGAGCATGTCCTCGCGGGCAATGAGAGCTATGACGGCGAGCTGCTGACCGGCGACATATACAGCGAGATGCGCCTCGTGGATGAGACCGCCGCCCGCATCGAGGCCGCGCGGGGCTATGGCGAGTTCGTGCGCCTCACCTGTGCCGAGGCGGCGGCGAAGCTGCACAGCGGGCTTTTCGGCACGGACGGCGGCTTTGATATGCGCTCCATCGAGCGGACGGAGGAGGTCTATTCCGGCTTTCTGGAGCTGGAACTGCCCGTGGTGTTCACGGGCGGGCTGGAGCTGTTGCTCGCCTGCAGGCTCCCCGACCTCTTTGCGCTGCTCTTCAGCCTCACAGCGGCGCTGCTGCTGTTTTCGCGGGAGCGGGAGAGCGGCACGCTCTGTCTGCTGCGTCCCACAAAGCGCGGTCACGGCGAGTTGTATTTCAGAAAATTCGCCGCCGTCGCGGCCGCGGCGCTCATACCCGCGGCGCTCATGTACGCGCTCTGCGCCGCCACTGCCGCGTCCGAGTTCGGCCCTGTGGACTTGAGCTTGCCGGTTCAGGCGGTGTACGGGCTCACGGCCTGCCCGTATGAGCTCGACATCAGCGGCTTTCTCGCGCTGTTTTTCCTTATGAAGGCACTCTGGCTCGTCGCCTGCGCGGGCTTTTTCGCGCTTGCGGCCTCGGCGTTCAGGAGCGCCCTGGCGCTGCCCGTGTGCGCGCTGGCGGCGGCGATGTCCTTTGCGCTCTCGGCTCTGCCCATGAATCTGCCGCGCTGCCTCAATCTCGCGGCGGCCGGGGACACACTGCGGCTCTTTGACGGGCTGCTTTTCCTCAACTTCTTCGGCCTGCCGGTGCCGAGGCTCGCGGCGACGGCGGCGTTCTGCGTTCTGCTCGCCGTACTGTGCGCGGCGGGCGGCTGGGCGCTCTTTGTAAAGCGCAGCGCGGTGACGGCCTCGCGCCGTGGCAGGGCCGGACCGGCACTGGGGCTGCATCTTCACCCGATGCGGCACGAGCTGCGCAAGCTCTTTCTCTCGAGCGGGTCGCTGGCCGTGCTCGGCCTGCTGCTGGTGCAGGTCTGGGTCAATCTGGACATGGATTCCGGCACGGTGCAGGAGGCGCAGTACAGGCAGTACAGCTCCGTGCTCTCGGGAGCGCCGGGCGCGGAGAAGGACGAGTACATCGAGGGCGAAGCTGCAAGGTTCGACGCCCTGCGCGAGGACTATGCCGCCCTCATGCAGAGCGCGCAGGGCGGTGCGGCAGCAGGCATGGGCAACCGCCTCCTGCACGAGCTGGAAGCTGAGCCCGCATTCCACGAGGCGCGCTCGCAGTACGAGGCGCTTGCCCCGGGCGAGAGCTATGTGTACAAGACGCCCTACGAGCGGCTCTTCGGCGCTCAGGGACGGGCGGACGCCGTCTCGGACACGGCAAAGCTCGTCCTGGCGCTCTCGTTGTCGCTGCCGTTTTTCTTCTGCATGGACGCCGAGACGGGCGTGGAACAGCTCATCATCTCCGTCGGCGCTCAGCGGGATGTGAGACGGAGGAAGCTGGCATCGGCCGTTCTGTTCGCGCTCTTGTGCGCGCTTGCGGCATATGTGCCGAGGCTTGCGGCGACGGCTCTGGCCTACGGCCTGCCGGAGCTGGGAGCAAGCGCGGCGTCGCTGGAGCTGTTTTCCGCGCTGCCTGAGTTTTTGCCGCTCTGGGGAGTTTTAGCTGCCTCGACCCTTGCCTGCGCCGCCGTCTCAGTGCTGGCCGCACTCGTCACCAGCCTCGTCTCGTCCAAAACCAGGTCCAGCATCGCCTCAGTCCTCATCTGCACCGTCCTCTTCGAGGGGCTGTGCTTGCTGGTATGAAATAATAAGAGTATTTTCAAAAGGCAGGAGCGTGCTTGAACACATCAAGCACGCTCCTGCCTAATTATCGGCCTCACGCCTCGTGGAACTCCATGTCCGTCTCCGCATCGGCCAGCAGCTCGTCGAGGGTGAGCTGCTGGGAGAGCCAGTCGGGCTCCTTTTCCTTCGGCACGATGACCGGCATGCGGTCGTGGATGAAGCTGATGCCGTCGGCGGCTTTGCGGGTGAGGATGGTGAAGCGCGGCAGGGCTCCCGGCTCGGGCTTTGTGTAGAGGCCGCCGAGATAGAGGAGCTCCTTGCCCCGGGGCCGGATGGCGTACTTCACCTTGCCGTCCGCGCGGCGTTCCCATTCGAAGTAGCAGCTCGCCGGGATGAGGCAGCGGCGCAGCTGCGCGCTCTCGCGGAAAAGCTGCTTCTCCCCCGCCGTCTCGCTCCGCGCGTTTATGACGAGGCCGCCGCCCCGGCGCTCAAAGCCCCAGCGCATGGGGAACACCGCAGGCTTCAGCTGCCGGTTATTCGCAATGACCGCCGCCGTGTCCGATGGGAAGACCTCGCCGGTCTTGACCTCGTCAGATTTGCGCTTCGCTTCAGCTATGAGTTCAAGCAGCTCGCTGCTGCTCTCAGGCTCCACATAGTATCTCCCGCACATCAGCTCTCCCGCCTTTCCACAAACCAGCGCCCGTCCTTCAGGCGCATGTTCCTCAGCGCGTGGCCGCTAACGCACACGGCCCACGCAGCAGCATCCGCAGGATGCGCCGACGCACTCACTCCCCGTCCAGTTTGCCGTCGCGGAGTTTGTAGACCTTGTCGGCCTGCCCGGCGACGGCGGGGTCGTGGGTCACGACGATCACGCAGCGGCCCTCCTCGTGGGCGAGCTTTACGAGGATGTCCATGATGTTCCGGCTGTTTTCGCTGTCCAGGTTGCCCGTCGGCTCGTCGGCGAGGATGAGCTCGCTGCCGGAGGCCAGGGCCCGCGCTATCGCCACGCGCTGCTGCTCGCCGCCCGAGAGCATGTTCGGGTACCTCCTGAATTGCTCCGGCGTGAGGCCCACCGCCAGCAGCTTTTCAGAGGCGTCTGCCTCGGCCTCCTTCGCGGTCAGGCCGCGGACGTACAGCGGGTAAGCCGCGTTCTCCAGCGCCGTCAGGTGGCCGAAGAGGTTGAAGTTCTGGTAGATGACCGAGACGTGGCCCAGCCTGTACTCATCCCTGTCGAGCTCCGAGGTCGCCCTACCCTCGAACTCCACAGTGCCGCCCGTCGGGACGTCCAGGCCCGCCAGCAGGCTCAAAAAGGTCGTCTTGCCGCAGCCGGAGGGGCCCGTGACCGTATAGATGCGCCCCTTTTCAAAGCCGCAGCTCACGCCGCGCAGCGCGTTCACGATCTGGTACTTGTTCCGGTAGCTGTATTCGAGCTCGTTCGTGCGCAGTATCTCCATCGCTATTCCTCCACTTTCATAAGCCGCATCACGTTGACGCCCGTTATCCGCACTATCGCTATCGCCGTGCCGAGCAGGAACACCAAAAGCAGCAGCAGCGCCTGCACCAGCGGCCCCGCGCCCACCGAGAGGCTCGCCGGGATGACGAAGCCAAGCCCGAGCAGCCAGCCGGCGGCCGTCGGTATGGCGTACTCCTCGAAGGTCCACCTGAATATCTGCCCACGCTTCATGCCCAGGCAGCGCATGACCGCGAATTCCTTTATCCTCCGCCGCGCGCTCAGGTAGCCCGAGAGGAAACCTATCGCCGCCATGACCGCCAGCAGCAGCGGCGTCAGCAGCCTCAGCAGCCTTATGCCGCTCATGAGCTCGTCCCGGGACCGTATATAGGCTTCGTCCTGAATTATGACGCCGTAGCTTATGCCGTCGTTCACGTTCTCCGGCGCGGGCTCGACGAAGTATCTGAAAATCTCCGCCCGGCTCTCCTCCAGCAGGCTGTTGTCCGCGATGTCGAAGGAGCTGGAGTCCGTGGGAAAGACCTCGCTGTCCTCGCCGCGGAGCATGAAGAAGGGCACATAGAGCGTGTTCGCCGGGCCGCCTCGCACCCAGCCTATGATCTGGAGGGAAAACTCGCCGCCAAGCGTGTCGACACATTCGACCCGGAGCTCCCCCGCCTCGTCCGGCTCGACAAAGCCCTCCGGCGCAAGGCAGAGCCGCTCGCTCGAGCCCAGGGCGCTCTCGTCCCAGCCGTCGAGGAACTCGACCGTCACTCCCTCAAGCGCCGAGAGCGCGGGGTCCGAGTCCAGGCTCAGGATGCGCACGCCCCGGCAATCGACAGGATACGTGAGATTGAGACCCGCCTTTGCGCGGACATTTTTCACATACCTGCCGAGCATGCAGCCCACGTCCTCCCGCCTGCCGGTGAGCTTCTCCACCTCGGCGGAGTACATGTTCAGCCTGTCCTGCGACATGCCCTTGGCATCCGTGACGACGCAGTGCACCAGCGTGTCGCGCACGACTTCGTCGAGCGCGGACTCCTGCCTTGCCGTGAACCAGGCCAGCGCCGACGAGAGGGCTATGCCGCTGAACACCACCAGCGCCAAGAGCAGGCTTATGCCCCTCCTGCGTATGAGCGAGCGCAGGGCGAGGCCGTGCATTGCGGACATCGCGTCACCTCTTTTCCGTCATGAGCGGGCGCTTTGAGACCCGCCTTGCGCAGGCAAGGCCGCAGAGCGCGAGTATCACAAACTGCGCGAGGGCGCAGATGAGCAGCATGGCAAAGCTCAGGCCGATGTTCTCCGAGAGTATGGCCCGGGTCAGGTCCCCGAAGGCCAGAGCCGCAGCCGCCGCGCCGAGTATGACCGAAATGAGCGCTGCCGGGATGAGGAAAAACTGCATCTCGCGGAACACTGCCCTGTCCGACTGCCCCAGCAGCCGCATGGCTCTGGCCGTACCGCCCATCCTGTGCATGGCGAGCGCCATATACAGGGCCAGCACCAGCACAAAGACCGCGGAGCTGAGCACGAGCAGCCGCGTCGAGTTCTGCGTCAGCGCCTCTATGGAGGTCTCCAGCGCCGAGTATTGCTGGTCGAAGCAGATGAAGCTGTCGGTCATGCCCTGCGCGGCCATGTATTCCAGGAGCGCCTCCGACGCACCGTTTTCCAGCTCGAGCGCGTTCAAAAAGGAGGCATAGTCGCTCTCATACCGCTCCGCGTCCGGCACGGAGGCCTTGGGCACGAATATGGTCTCGGCGGTGAAGCTCTGCTGCCCCGGCGTCCACTCCGGCGCGGTGTAGATGCCGACGATCTCGTACTCCTGCTCAAAACCAATGCGGTTTTCCGGCGTCATCACCAGGGTGCGGCTCGTCAGCTCCGTGATAGTGCCGCCCGTTGAAAACATCGAGTACTCCGACTGCGCAGAACCGGTGTCATAGAAGTCGAGGCCCAGCCTGTCGCCGGGCGCAAGACCGTTATACGCGGCAAATTCCGCGCTCACGAGGCAGACGGCGGCGCCGGACTCATACTCCTCCGCCTCGAAGGCCCTGCCCTCCAGGATGGACGCCGTGCCGGAGTTGAAGTTGTAGAGCGTGTAGAGGTTGTCCGTCAGCACCACCGCGGCAGAGTTGATGTTCGTCTCCACCCAGGGGATGATCTCCTCGCGCCAGACTCTGCCCTCGTCCGAGGCCAGAAAGGCGCCAACATCGCCCTCATACTCGGCGTAGAAGGGCAGCTGTCCCTCTGCGGCGCAGTAGTAGAAATTGTAGTATCCCTCGTGCTGCTCTGTCATCTGCTCCAGCCGCAGTCCCTCCGCTCCGGCGAGGATGGGGTTGCCCTCATCCGCAGTCTCCTGCGCGCCGGAGACGCCGTCGAGCATTTTGGGGCTGAAGTAGAAGTAGCGCGGGAAGCCGTCGTTATCCACGCTGCGAACCTCGGTGCTAACAAGGTCTCCGTTTTCATCCTCATGGTATTCGACCCGGCTTTCAACTCTTAGGTCGCTGAAAAAGCCTCGGACGATGTAGGTCTTTCCCTCCTCGAGCACGAAGGTTCCGTCCTCTCTGCACAGACTCTTGCCGTAAAGGGGGAACACCGTGAGCGTACAGCCGACAAGCGCCTCCGGCGAATAGCTCTCTGAAATTGCGATGCAGTCGAGCACCTCGATTTCGGCGCTGTAATCCTTGCTGCCCAGGGTCGTGATGTTTCCGGAAACGCCGCCCTCTATTCCTATGTCTGTCACCTCGCCGCAGCGCACTGCGAGGACGCAGAAATTGTGGTTCCACTCGTCGAAGCCGAGGTTGTAGTTGAGCCTGTCCACGCTGCCCGAGGCGAGCGGCGCAGCGCCCGAGAGCTCCGCCCGCATTGCGGCGCCGGAGCAGCTGCTCACCACCTGCGGCGCACTGCGTGCGGCGTCCATTATTACACCCGATGGGTAGACCGTGCGGAGCACCTCATCCGTCTCAGGATCAAGGTAGCTGACGCTGCCGTCCTCATTATACTCGAGATGTGTTTTTCCTCTGATGCCGCCGTTTTCGTCCGTGATGTACTCCATGGCGCCGGTGTTGGGGTTCGAAGGGGCACCTACGGGCACGGCGATGGTCGTGTACGAGCCCTCGATGCTCCGCACCTGCCGCATAGCGCTCTCCCACGCCCCGAAGCCAAGGCACGAAAAGGCCGAGGCGAGGGCCAAAATGACCGCCAGCAGTATGAACACGGGCTCGCGTTTTGCCTTTTTCAAGAAAATGTGCATGGCCTCGCCTCCATATTCCAACAGCCGCGCCTTCAACTAAACTAGAAGGCGCGGCAATTTTTATATGTCTACGGTAATATTATACAGGAAGCCACCTGCATTGTCCAGGCTCATGCGGCGCCCCGGGGCATGTAATATGTTCATTCTTGGTTCCACCACAATCCGGGCAAAAATACGTTATTGTTTGACGCTGACCGTTACATGTAGCGCTATACTGAGTGTAATTATGGGAATACTGTCCTTCATACGCTTGCCTCGCATAAGTACCACAGATCTCACACTCGTAAGTAAATACTGTATAGACATCATGAGTATCAGCGTCATTGTATACATATTCGACAGTTGCATTAACGTCTACATTGTCGTGGCCGCATGGCGCACCGCCGTTGACGGCGTACATAAGAGTTGGATCGATACTACCTTCGTTTGAAAGGTTAAATGCACTTGCACCTGTTACAAACAACGCAGATACAAAAATCCCAAAGAGAAAAAGTGATAGAGCTTTGACAGAAAAGCTTTTTTCCATATTTATCTCCTTTCCTTGGTCAAATTTTTCAGTTACTCAAGTTCAGATAAATACTCACGGTATGCTTCATTGATAGCTTCAATTGTATTGTTCAGCTCGCCATACACGCACATTAACTCTGTCTTATTAGTACGCCTCATTGTCAAAATAGCAAACGCGTCAGAATCAGAACATATTATGTCTGCAATTACACGGTAGCTTGTTTCCTCATCATTTACTTGGCCCTTAAGCACACAACCATACCCATTTCCGGCTTCGGACATCACTGGAATAATAGGTCCCGAAAGTGTACCCGTCAGTACCTCATCTCCGCGTAAAGCGAACTCAGCCTCGCTAGAATCAGGGTCCAGCGTAAACTCTAGAACGTCATAATTTTCACCCTCGAGGCGTTCTGTAAAAGAAGGTGCAAATATGTCATTCGTTACTTTTGCGTTGTACTGTATCCTGTATGTATTGTCCACGTTATTTGACTCACCGCACGCCGACAGTACCAAAATGCAAGTCAGCATGATGCAGGAACATAGCTTTGCTTGAATTTTTAATCGCAAATATGTCATGTTTTAATACTCCTCTTCACTGCCGCCGTGGTCTTGAATATGACAGCTACGGAAGTACATATACAGCTGAGGATAATGAGCCCTCACCTGCAAAACGCGCAGTAAGCTCATTACCAGCGTACAGGAAGGAGTATATATACTCGATCGTAACTGTGCCACTAATTGATTTTACTTGTTGCTGAGATATTGTGCCTTCAAATCCGAGTTGCACTTCTGCGCCAATTCCTCGAGTGGAAGAGGCATCCGTTCCATCAAGTTCGTCACCCCACCCGTTAAGCTTATACATGCTCCATGAAATATTGTTATTTGTCGCTGAAGAACCAGTTTTGAATGTCGAGACAGACGTAGAAGAAGTAACTATGCTGAAAGGAACGGTTACGAATCCTAACGTTGCTTCATACCAGACAGGAAGATTAAATGTTATACTTCTTTGGTCATTGGCTGGTAAATAAGAATTCGTTTTTACTGCTATGCCTGGTGTGGCAGATAGGGAAATTTGGATAGTTTCCGGAGACACTCCACTTAAACCCACCAATTCGCCACGATCAAATGTGACATAGTCCATTGCTTCTTCGGTATTTGTATTAACTTTTACATATGTTGTCATACTGCCTTGATTTATTAGCTCGTTAGCATGGAACAAATAGCATGTGCCAACATTACGGGTTCCCGCTCTTACATTATCGTAGCTTTTTAAACGTGTTTGAGCATCTACGTCAAGTAGCTCAAATCCATTGATTTCCGGCAAGTCCGCGTTTCTTGCTAGCTGCTCATTTTGAACTGAATCAAAAACCTGAGCAGAATATGTATTAGCTATGCTCGCAAGTTCATCCGTTAGTATGCCATAAAAATCTAATGCAGGTATAGCGGCAAAATCATCGTTATACTTTGTAATAATGGCAAACATATCATCTTCATTGTAAGTAACGTCCGCAAAAACAAATTTACTAGTATTAGAGCTAGGTGATGTTAAATAACCCTTAAAGGCGGCAGCGTAACCAGACAAGTTATCACTAGTGTTAATCGGTGTAACTCTTCCCGTAAGCGTTCCGTTAAATGCATTTCCATCTTCAGTCAAAGAAAGATGAGCCATTTCGTTTTCGATGTATATACTAATACTTCGAGTATCTGATGTGCTTACATTCGCTGGTTCCGCACAATCATTAGCAACACCGAAGACCTCGTTTATCATGCTTGTGTTTAATGATAATTCCGCCTCAAATACATGGGAGCTTTCTGTGTTGTATGCCAAAGCAAAATTACTAAAAGAAAAAACCATTGCTGTCGATATAAGAACGCTTACTACTCTCTTTATATGTTTTTTGTTTTTCATTTCTACCGACCTTTCTCAATGAGAGCTTAACCATTACATTTTTCTGCTATGTTATTGATCATGTTCGGACTGTTCTGTTTACTCGACGTTTGTTTGCTTTTCGCACTGTTTGTATTTAGCTAGGTCTCCCATTCCTTGCGTTTTAATTTGCTATTGCGTTACACCTCCCAGACACTATATTTGTTCTAATTGTTCTGCAAAAGCGTTAAAATCCTTTTTGATAAAGCAGTAAACTATACCCAATTGCTTTCACTCCTACCTTTATAATGTAATCATTTAAGAAATATGTTTCTTTGCCATTTAATAAATAAGTTCATATTAAGGCAACCTATATATTCTAAAAAAGTACTGATAAGCAATTTAGCTTATCAGTACTTAGAACTATTATTTGCTCATGTCAATTTACAAGCGCTTGCGCAAATGCCATTAGGCATTGAAATCAAAGCTTCTTGTGTCTCGTCCTCTATCGTCTTGTGCAAAAATAGTAACGTAGACTATGTACTCGTGACCAGGCGTTATATCAATCTGTATTGTATCAAGATATGCACGAGAATCTACCGACATATCAGGGTCATCTTCAAACAGTTCAGCATACCAAATCCAACTTGATCCTGACTTTTCATATACGCAGATATTTTCTAACCCTACTTTTGTAGCAGACAAAGAACCGACCACATTGGCTGAGACATTAATTTTTCCATTACTCGTTGTAACATCGACATTGTAATGAAATAGTTGGTCGCTGGCCTTGTCGCTTATAGCATATGTAGGTGTGGCAAGAACAACAGCAATGAGCAAAACTATTGATAGGACTCTTGTTTTATTCATTAATCATCTACCCCCATACGACTCAATTATAATCAGCTCTAATTCTTCCGTTGATAATGATGAGACAAGACTAAATTCAATGCCATTTATTGACCAAGCAGCAATACTGTTACCATTGTTTTCAAAAATGTAAAACGTGGCCTTGTCTATAGTAATTTCTTTTACATTGTTTCCATTTTTTTCATACAATGAATTTTGGCTGTCTTCACCACGCAAAAAAGCGTCAAACACAAGCGTGTCATCTTCTAAAGCAAACGTCAAAGAATAGTACAGTGTTCCCGGCTGTTCATCCTCCATGACTATTGGTTCGCTTTTAGAGAATTCCTCACCAAGCGTAGGGATCCACGACTCAATATATTCCAAATCTGTGACTGCTACCGCCGATTTTGAAGAATGTTCTGCTGCCATGCTGTCTTCAATATCTCCAAAGCCAAAAAGGTTCTCTGTCCAACTCGCAATGGCTCCGAACACATCAATCCCCGCTGCCTGTACTGCTATCATGCCGGAGAAAAGGCACACAGCCACAATTGCCGCTATCAGTCCCAGGCGGACGAATCTATGCCTGGGACGCCTTACCATGAGTTCAGGCTCCGTGCCGCCGGCCGTATGAAGCTTGGCCTCAAACGCCTTCAGCGACTCGTTCGTTGAAGGATACTCTGGCATCGGAGACTTACGGTCTATGGCATCCAAGCAGGCTTCAACGAGTTCATCGTCGAAGTTATCCTCCGTCATAGTCTCGTTTATGCTCTCAAGCAGCTCCAAAAGCTCGGCAACAGACATGGAGTCCAACTGTTCTCGGGTGATTTTATTGAACTCATTTTCTTTATCATCAAAAGGATAGCTCATCATGACCTCCTTCCTCCCCCTCACTATCCCTGTCCTTATATGTACTGAGAAGGGTGACCTATTTCAACAAATCGAATAATTTAAAAGTTTTTGTCCCAATTCTTCCGGCATTTCTCTACCGCTCTTGATACCCGGATCCTGCATGCATTTTGAGAAATACCAAGTCGATTTGACATTTCATAATAATCTATTTGATCTTCGAATCTCCATATCAGTATCTGTTTTTCCAGATCTGATAATTCTCTGGGGAGAATAGTTTCAAGTGGTTCACTCGGAGGCTTTTCTTCCAAAGCAAAAAAGTCATCCAACGGAACTTCAGATATTGACTCTTTTCTGCGCCGCTCGTTCAATATCTGATATTTTAGTGTAACAAACAACCAGCCCTGTGGATTTGCATGACTCAAAAGCTCCCCTTCATGCAGCATAGCCAGCACAAAAACTTCCTGCACCAGCTCATCCGCCTTTTCCACTCTACCAATCAGGCGATAGGCATAGCGGAACAGTTTGTCACGCGTTGTACAATATAGCTTTTCTATAAATTGTTCCGTATTTATGTCCATAAAAATGTCACGTCCTGTAATCTTAATTGAGTGTACAAATACTGACATACAGTATGGTCGCCATACTTACGTGACAAAAACTTATGTTTGCAATCTGTATAATCTAAAATGAGTAGCACACTGTTTGCAACAGTTTTTGACGTTTCTTTACAAATTCCCTATATTTATCCTATTATACTCCATAGACGTAGTGCTTTTCAACAGTTAGTTACTGCTGGTTGCTAATCGTATAGCGCATATGTAATATGTGGTTTTGCGTATAAAGAACTCTTATTCTTTGAATTGAGTGAAATAAATGGTAGAGCAAAACACAAATAGTAATTGAAGCCTATTTTGCTCAAGCTCCACCCTTAACCCACGTATGTAAATACCTAGTGTCAGGGAGACGGAAATGCGCCCTAGGCGCTGGCAGTGCTACATAGCTAAATACCCCTGACCTCCTGTTTTGATTCCCATCCAAATCAAAGCAGGAGGTCATTTTAATGGCATACAACTATGCTAAGGAAAAAAGAAAATTCGACGCTGAGTGGAAACGAAAAGCGTCCTGGTACAGAAAAGAAGGAATGAGCGAGGATAACATCGAGGCAATAAGACGCTTCGACCTAGAGCAATTCAACCGCGACAGAGCGTACGAGAGCCGCAGGCGTCCGTTGGAGACGGCCTGCGGCTCTTTCTATGTTCAGGCATTTGAATCGCCCGCAGAGCGCTATAGCTGGCTCGATGAGATAAGCGACCCGCAGTTAGTCGAGAGGCTGCATGGGCTTTCAGACGCAGACTTGGAGCTGCTTACGCAAATTGTGATTGACGGCAAGTCTTATAGGGAGGCAGCCAAAGTTTTTTCGTGCTCACATCAGAATATCAGTCGTCATATTGCACGAATTAGAAAAAATTTGAGTTAAGCGTTGCCAAATCGTCTTTCCCACTGCCTGTATAGTGAGAAGCAATACTTCTTGAGAGTCTTTTACAACTGAATACACGGTACAGCGAGCACAGAACCTGCGTGACCGGAGACGGTCAGCGACGTGGGGCACGGCGCGATGACGGCGTAAGCCTGAGCGATTAACGCGGCCCCAAAAACGGCTTTGGCAAGCCGCTTTGCAATGAAAGCGCGGGGGATAAAGGTACTTGCTCACGCGCTCCCGAGGACTTGGGGGCAGCCCTGCGGTGTACGGGAATCGGCACCTCGGAGCTATGACAGCCTCGCCAGAGGCGGCTCGCTGTATCCCCTTACCGCCGGGGCGCGTGGCAAATACGGCGGAACATCCTATAAGAAACGGAGCGAAATACATGAAAAACACAAATTCGCTTTCGGCTCCCATCAACTCCAGCGGCGAGCAGGTCTGCGTTCTGGACGGCTGTCTCGTCCGCGTGAAATACAAGGACTGTCCTGACAAGGATGCCATCATGGAAAACGTCAGGGGCATCCTGCTCAATTCATACAGGCGCGACAACATTGCCGCCGAGGACAGGGTGTGAGATAATGTCGGCGGAGCACCTTGAAAATCACATATCGCGGACAGGCAGCAAAGATCAGACACATCAAGATGAGGTGTGTATGATGAACAATTACGATACTTACTTTTCAATCAAGCGCGTCTATTGCCTCTACCGCGTCTCCACTCTCGGCCAGGTCGAAAAGGACGACATACCCATGCAGAAGCAGCGCTGCCGCGAGTTTGCTGCGGCTCAAGGCTGGAGCATCGTGCGCGAGTTCTCCGAGAAGGGCGTCTCCGGCTTCAAGGTCTCAGCGCGGGACCGCGACGCCATTCAGGAGATACAGCGCGACGCCGTGGATGGGAAATTCGACATCCTGCTGGTTTTCATGTTCGACCGCCTCGGACGCCGCGACGACGAGACTCCCTTCGTTGTGGAATGGTTCGTCCGCAACGGTATCGAGGTCTGGAGCGCCACCGAGGGTCAGCAGAGGTTCGACAATCACGTTGACAAGCTGATGAACTACATACGCTACTGGCAGGCCTCCGGCGAGAGCATCAAGACCTCAATACGTGTAAAGACCCGCCTCGGTCAGATGACGGAAGCGGGTCTCTACACCGGCGGCACAGTGCCTTTCGGCTACCACCTTGAAAAACGCGGGCGCGTGAACAAGCGAAACCGTGAGGTCTGTGACCTGGCTGTTGACCAGGACGAGGCCGAGATAGTGCGGCTCATATTCCGCAAGTATGTGGATGAGGGCTATGGGGCGCAGAGGCTCTGCAAATATCTCCACGAGTCCGGCATACACAGCCGCGATGGGAAAGGCTTCCCCAACACCACGATCAATCGCATCATCAAGAACGTGATGTATACCGGCATCATCAAGAATGGCGACAGCCGGTCGGCATATCTGGAGGAACTGCGCATCATCGACGACGCCACCTTTGACCGCGCCCAGCAGATAATGCGCGAGCGCACCATGCCTCGCAGCTCTGTGCCGCGCAACTGCAAGGGCAGCTCCCTGCTCGTCGGCAACATCTTCTGCGCCCACTGCGGCAACAGGTTGACGCTCACGACCAGCGGGCGCAAGAAGAACCGGAACGTCCCGATGGCCAAGTACATCCGCTACCAGTGCCACTACAACGTCCGGCATCCCGGCGAATGCGACGGGCAGTCCGGCTACTCTGTACCCAAGGTGGATTCTATGGTCGAACAGGTCGTGCGGATGAAGCTCGCGGAGATAGCCGCAGCGCCGGAGGCCGAGGTCATCGACAAGCAGCGCGAGCGTGAGATCGAGCTGGCCCGTATACGGTTGGAGCAGGCAGAGGACGAGATAGACGGCATTATAAAAGAGCTGGACGACTACCGCGCGGAGACCATCAAGGTCATCCGCGGTGAAAGCCCGCTCAACGCCCAGCTGCTCAACTCGCTCATGTCCGACGCCGCCGACAAGCTCAGAGCTGCGCAGGCCCGTAAGGAGGAAGCGCAGGCGTCGCTCGACGGCCTTATAAGCACGCAAGCAAAAAAACGAGCACCTCGCTCATTTTGCGTGCGAGGCGCTCGTTGGTAAGTATTTATGCGATTTGCAGCTTCTTCTCCTGCGCTAATCAGTTCTCCGGGGAATCCTCATCGTCGTCGGCGGCGGAAATGAACATTTCCTCCGTGGTCTGCTGCGCCAGTTTCAGCTTCTCAGTGATTTCGACCAGCGCATTAGTGGTGGCTTCCAGCGCGTCTATGGCAGTCGCCATGCGCCCAGCCAGGTGATAATACATTGCCTTATAATCCGCCATACTGGCCCCTCCCACGCTTATTATAATAATCGGCACTGCTCCAAGAGCCAGTGCCGATTACTTTCTGGTGGACCTGAAGAGACTCGAACTCTCGACCTCTCGGATGCGAACCGAACGCTCTCCCAGCTGAGCTACAGGCCCAAGCGCTTGAACATTATAGCACATTTTGCGAATTTGTAAAGAGTTAAAATCAATATTGATTAAAATAAGTTTTTGTAGTAGAATACTCCCGCGGCCCTTTGCAAGGCTGCACCAGTCGGGGAGCCAGCGGTGCCCTGTAACCTGCAATCCGCTATAGCAGGGATGGATTCCCACGAGAGGATATACGATGTGCCGTCTGCCCCAGGTAAGCGGCGTTGAAGCCCCGGTCCCGCGCAACGGACCCCCGTGAACCATGTCAGGCGGGGAACCGAGCAGCATTAAGCGGGTCAGTCCGTGTGCCGTGGGCCCGCCGGGGCCGAGCTGGCTGCTCGGGTAACGGGCGTGTCGTGTGTTCGATCAAGGGTGTGCAGTCTTGCAAAGCGCCGCACATTGATTATTTGAAGGGTGTGGGGCTCTATCTATCAGGCTTTATATCGCAAATACCGCTCCCGCACCTTTGACGAGGTCTGCGGTCAGGAGCAGGTCACAGAGACGCTGAAGGCCCAGGTCGCCTCCGGCCGCCTTTCGCATGCCTACCTCTTTATAGGCACCCGCGGAACCGGCAAGACCAGCTGCGCCAAGATACTCGCCAAGGCCGTGAACTGCGAGCACCCCGTAAACGGCAACCCCTGCTGTCAGTGCGCCGCCTGCCGCGGCATCGACGACGGCACGGTGCTCGACGTTGTGGAGATAGACGCCGCCTCCAACAACGGCGTGGACAACATCCGCGCCCTGCGCGACGAGGCCATCTTCTCCCCCGCCAGCGTCAAAAAGCGGGTCTACATCGTCGACGAGGTCCACATGCTCAGCATCGCGGCCTTCAACGCGCTGCTCAAGATACTCGAGGAGCCGCCCGAGCACCTGATGTTCATCCTCGCCACCACCGAGCTGCGCAAGGTGCCCGCGACCATCCTCTCGCGCTGCCAGAGGTACAGCTTCCGCCGCCTGGACGTGGAGGTCATCTCCAGGCACCTCGACTACATCGCCTCCCAGGAGGGCTTCAAGCTCACGCACGAGGCCTCCGAGCTGCTGGCGCGGCTCGCGGACGGCGGCATGCGCGACGCCATCTCCCTGCTCGACCAGTGCTCCAGCGCGCCCGTCATAGACGAGGCCACTGTGCTGGAGGCCACGGGTCTCGCCGGGAACAGGCGGGTCGCCTCCATCCTCTCCGCCGTCGCGAAGCACGACTCCGCCGCGGCGCTGGACACCTTTGCCGAGCTCTGGCGCGACGGCAAGGACCCGGCCTCCCTCCTCTCCGACCTCTGCGCGCTCATGCGCGACGTGCTGCTGCTCGGCCTCGCGCCGAAGGGCGGGCGCTCGCTGCTCTCCGGGGCTTACGACACCAAGACCCTCGCGGCCTTCTCCCGCGCCTTCACGCGCGAGGAGCTGCTCAGGAACATGCAGCGCGCCCAGGAGGCCATAGTCTCGCTCAAGGACAACCCCTCGCCGCGCACGGCGGTGGAAATATGTCTCGTATCGCTCTGCGACCCCGGCATGGGCGCCGGGCTGCCGGAGCTCATCGCGCGGATATCCCGCCTCGAGGCCGGGGCTCCTCCCCCGCGCGCGCCG
>OLOS01000346.1_pt1 | contig 52186 bp, 49 predicted proteins | sample 1672631 | NCBI WGS metagenome assembly OLOS01 (sample SAMEA3136707, study PRJEB25190) | human gut metagenome | biome: human gut; feature: human-associated habitat; material: faeces | place: Austria | collected 2013 | reverse complement strand
AGGATCGGAAAAGCATCGTGCCCCTGGGGAGGCGGGGATTCAGCAGTCCGGGCAGGTGCAGCGGGCAGAGGACGGTAATGGCGGGCGCTTTATTCCCCCTACCTGCGCCGATACTCCGCCGGAGAGCATCCCGACGCTCTCCGGAAAACCTTGCAAAAATAATTTCCGCAGGAAAATCCGCATTCCCGCGCAATTGCCTCCACAGAAAGAGAAGTATTCAGAAGCAGGGAAAGAGCGTGGGAAAGCCGGAGATCCGTCAGGTAGCTCAAGGGTGCCTGCCCGGTTTCCCGGGTGAAAAGCCGGGTAAAATAGGCGGAAGAAAGCCCTTTCAGGCCGGCCAGCTCTTCAATGGAGAAATGCTCCGGAAAATGTTCCTTCATATATAGAATGCTGTCTTCCACACAGGAGGACAGCCCCGGCATGGCAGGAGACTCCAGGGTCCGCAGCAGGGAAGAGAGAAAACGATATACCAGCTCCCCTCCCTCATACCGCCGCAGCTGCCGGCCTTTTCCCATATCCTCATGCAGGTTGAGCCAAATCTGTACCGGAAAGCTGTCCGCGGGAAGAGACAGGACAGAACCGAAGCTGTCCCGGATTTTCCGGAAAAAAGGAAGTGCCGCTGTCCCCTGGAAATGAATATAAAAGTATTCCCAGCAATTTTCAGGCTCCCCTGCAGGCAGATAATATCTGCTGTTTTCCGGGATTAACGAAAAAAAAGCCATACCCGGCAGCAACGGACAGACTTCCCCCTCCGCTTCAAAGAGCCCTTTTCCCTGCAGGGTATATTGGAATAGATAGCCGTCATAATCACGATCAATATTCGTAAAATCATAGTGCTCCGCCTGCCTTTTTTCAATGCCGAAATCCAGCAGGAGAAGCGGTTCATCCGGCAGCTGTCCGGAATTCAGAAATCCATAGGTGCCATAACTTTGTATAGTCAAAAATTTACCCTCCCGTATCGTTTTTTTATTCTTGTAACCCTAATATGGGAATATTATAATCAAGTTAAATGGGAAATGCAAATATATCCCAGGAATATGTGCAAGTGTCAAAAAAATACTATTATGGAGGAACATGAATGGATAAAAACAAGTTTGCCCAAACCCCGCCCATGGGCTGGAACAGCTATGATTACTATGATACGATGGTAAATGAAGAGCAGGTGAAGGCCAATGCGGACTACATGGCTGCCCATCTGAAGCCGTTCGGCTGGGAATATGTGGTGGTGGATATCCAGTGGTATGCATACGGTGCGGGAAGCATGCGGGATAAGCACCAATACATCCCCTTCAGCAGACTGGAAATGGATGAATACGGGAGGCTGCTTCCCTGCCCGGAACGCTTTCCTTCGGCGGCGGACGGAGCCGGATTCCGGCCTCTTGCGGATTACATACACAGCCTTGGGCTGAAATTCGGAATCCATATTATGCGGGGAATTCCCCGGGCAGCGGCACAGGAACACCTGCCGGTGCGGGGGAGCAGCCAGACGGCGGATGAAATCGCCAATCCTTTTTCCATCTGCGGATGGAATCCGGATATGTACGGCCTCCGCAGGGAAACGGAGGGCAGCCAGGCCTATTATGACTCCCTCTTCGAACTCTACGCCGGCTGGGGTGTGGATTATGTGAAATGTGATGACATCTGTAATACCAATCTGTACAAGGACAATCCGTACTCCGCGGCCCATGAGATCGAAATGCTTCATAAGGCTATCGAAAAATGCGGACGGCCTGTCGTGCTGAGCCTGTCACCGGGACCGGCGCTCATCGAAAAGGCGTGGCATTATGAAAAGTATGCCAACATGTGGCGTATCACCGATGATTTCTGGGATAAATGGGAATTGCTCCTGAACATGTTTGAACGCTGTGAACTGTGGCAGAACCATGTAAAAGAGGGCTGTTTCCCGGATTGTGACATGCTTCCTCTGGGTTACCTTGGAAAAGGCTTCGGAGAGGAAAGGCAGACGAACTTTACCAGGGACGAGCAGGTAACCATGATGACGCTTTGGTGTATCTTCCGCTCCCCTCTGATGCTGGGAGCCGAGATGACAAAACTGGATGACTGGACGCTCTCCCTCCTTACCAACAAAAAGGTACTGGCCCTTTTGGGAGAAGGGCACCGCGGCGTGCAGGTGGAGCGGGATGACAGGCATGCGGTCTGGGCCGGCCTGGAGGAAAAGGAAGGTACGGTGTATGCCGCCCTGTTTAACTTCCGGGAGGAAGCGTGCGAGATTTCCCTGTCACTGGAGGACTTATTTGCGGCAGTATCCGTTCCGGCGGAAGCGGGAGTACGTGTAACTGCCGAGGAGCTTTGGACCGGTGAAAAAGGGGAATGTACGGACGGCAGGATTGCCGGCAAGGTAAATCCTCACGGGGCGAGGCTGTACCGGTTGAGTCAGATACCCCGCAGCAGGCAATAGGGGATCGGGTTTACGCTCCGCTTCGGCCTGGTTACTTTCATGCATGGTTCTGCCCGGCGGACCGGGCATGGGAATTTACTGAAATTACAGAAAAAGAGAATGGGAAAGGGAAAAAATTATGAGTTTTAAAATTGCAATTATAGGAGCAGGAAGTCTGGTTTTTGCCAGGACTTTATTTACGGATATCATGTCCGTGCCGGAATTTCATGACATGGAGGTGGCTTTTACGGATATCAATCCGGACAATCTGGAGAAGGTGACCCATCTGTGCCAGCGTGACCTGGACAGCAACGGCATCCCCATTACCATCCAGGCCACAACGGACAGAAGGGAGGCCTTCCGGAATGCCAGATATATTATAAACTGCGTACGGATCGGCGGTCTTCCCGCCTTTGAAATGGATGTGGATATTCCGTTAAAATACGGCGTGGATCAGTGCGTGGGGGATACCCTGTGTACAGGCGGTATTATGTATGGGCAGCGTGTGATCGCGGAAATGCTGAATTTCTGCAAGGATATCCGCGAGGTGGCGGAGCCGGGAGCGATTATGCTGAATTATTCCAATCCCAACGCCATGGCGACCTGGGCCTGCAATAAGTATGGCAAGGTAAAAACCATCGGCCTGTGCCACGGGGAAATCCATGGCGAGATGCAGATTGCCGAGGTGCTGGGAATCCCCCGGGATGAACTGGACATAACCTGTGCGGGAATCAACCACCAGACCTGGTATGTGAGTGTGAAGCATAACGGTGTGGAACTAAAGGATAAGCTTCTCGCCGGCTTTGAAGCCCATGAGAAATTCAGGGAAGAAGAAAAAGTCAGAATCGATATCCTGAAGCGTTTCGGCTATTATTCCACCGAATCCAACGGCCATCTGTCCGAATATGTGGCATGGTACCGGAAACGCCCGGATGAAATAAAGGACTGGATTAACACCGATTCCTGGATTAACGGGGAAACAGGCGGATATCTGCGTGTGACCAGAGAGGAACGCAACTGGTTTGAAACCGAATATCCCAAAATCGAAGCGGAGCCTCCCAAGAAATACGACGGCAGCCAGCGCGGAAAGGAGCATTGCTCCTATATCATGGAATCCCTGGAAACCGGCAGGAAATACAGAGGCCATTTCAACGTGATGAACGAAGGCTGTATTACCAATCTTCCCAGTGAATCCGTGGTGGAGGTGCCCTGTTATGTGGATGGAAACGGGATTTCCGTTCCCAAGCTGGGAGAGCTTCCTCTTGGCTGTGCCGCTGTCTGCTCCCAGTCCATCTGGGTACAGCGTCTGGCTGTGGAAGCAGCCGTTGCCGGTGATGTCAGCCTGCTTAAGCAGGCGGCCCTGATGGATCCGCTTACCGGCGCTGTGTGCAACCCTCCGGAAATCTGGCAGATGATAGACGAGATGCTCATCGCACAGGAGGAATGGCTTCCCCAGTACAGCGAAGCTATTGCCAAGGCAAAGAAACGCTTTGCCGAAGGAGCGCTCCTTCCTACCAGGGACGGCTACCAGGGCGCTGTGAGAATCCGGGAAAAAACGGTGGAAGAAATCGCAGCGGAGCGGGAAAACAGAACGATTACCGCATAAGAATCAAATATTGCTATTGCTGTAAATGGATGACAGGAGAAGGGGCAACCCGGCTCCTGTCACTATACTTGTAACAGTAACTTTACTTCTCTTTTTATTTTTATGAAACTCTTGTTTACCTGCAGGATTTCTGTTATAGTGATATCGTAAATGATATTTCTTCGTTTCATAAGAATTCTTTGAGGAATCCCTCATAAAAATCAAACAGGAATGATTTGCAGAACTAAATAATGATTGATTTTCTACGCAAGAGAGTATTATAATGATCAGGAGAGAAGGATGGGGAAAAAAGATCCGGGACACCAAAAAGCTGCTGTACCGCGGGGAACCGGCTGCGGTGCTGGCTGTGGAAAACCAGGAATATACGGATTACCGTATGGCAGTCAGGTGTATGCGCTATGATGCGGATGAATATGAGCGGCAGATAAAAGAAATCATGTCCAGACATAAAGCACAGGAGGGTATCTCTTATTTCGGGGAAGAGGACAGGATCCTGCCTGTGCTGACGATTGTGCTTTATTATGGAAAAGAGGAATGGAAGCGTCCGCGCACGATCCATGATATGCTGGACTTTAGCAGGGGTCGGGTGTTCCGCGTTAAAATACCGGATTATCCTCTGCAGGTGCTGTCTGTCAGGAATGATATTAATATAGAGCTATTCCGCACGGAACTGAGAGAAGTTATGGGAATTTTACAGCGTGTGGATGATAAAGCAGCCATGAGGCGGTTTTTTGCAGAAAACAGGGAGGCTTTTTCCAAGATGACGGAAAGAGGCTTCGAGGTGATTGTCTGCAGCACCAATTCCCGGAAGCTGCGGAGATATATTATGAAAAATACGGAAGGAGGGCATGTGAATATGTGTAAAGCCTTTGATGAATGGATGGAGGACTGCAGAATGGAAGGAAAAGCGCTTGGAATCCGGATTGGAGAAGAGCGGGGACAAAAACGTGGAGAAAAACGTGGAGTAAAAAAGGGAGAAGCCCGTCTTTCACAGCTTATTTTAAAGCTTGGAGCGGAGGGAAGGGCGGCGGATATCCTGCGTGTGGCGGAGGATGCCTCCCTCAGAAACCGTCTTTACAGAAAATATGGCCTGTAAGACGGTTTCTGAGGGAAGAATAGAGGAAGAGAAGCAACAGCCAGACAGGTATAAACTGTTATGTAAAGAAAGGAAAAGCAGGATGGGAGAATACACCGGATATTTATTTGTGCATTTTATCGGAGAAGAAAAGCTGGGAGAACAGATTTATTTTGCATTGAGCCGGGACGGGCTGCACTGGACCGATTTGAATCATGGGAAGCCGGTTCTGTGTTCGGAGATCGGAGAACAAGGCGTAAGGGATCCCTTTATCCTGCGAAACCCGCTGAATGGGAAATATGTGATAATTGCCACTGATTTGCGGATTGAAGCAGGAAAAGGCTGGACCGTGGCCCAGGAGGCCGGGAGCAGAAATCTCATGATATGGGAATCGGAGGATCTGCAAAGATGGGAAGGCCCTTTCGGCTGCGAGGTGGGAATTCCGGAAGCCGGCTGTGTATGGGCCCCCGAAGCCATCTTTGATGAAAACAGGCAGGATTTTCTTGTGTTCTGGGCATCCAAGGTTAAGGAAGAAGGCGATCCGGAATCCAAACAGCGTATATATGCCTCACACACAAAGGATTTCCATACCTTTACCAAGGCTGAAAAATACCAGGAAGGGGTGAACCATATCATTGACACCACGATTCTGAAGGCGGGAGAGTACTATTACCGTTTTTCCAAAGATGAAACGGAGAAAAATATCAGATTGGAAAAAAGCAAAAGCCTTGGCAAAGGAAGCTTTACCGAGGTGAAGGCTCCTGTACTGAATGCGCTGACAGGGGTGGAAGGCCCTGCTTCCTTCAAGTTTAATGACCGGGAGGAATGGTGTCTTATGGTGGATCGTTTTGCGGAGGGAAAAGGGTACTTGCCTCTGCTGAGCAGTGATTTTGGAAGCGGCTGTTTCTGTATACCCGGGGAAAGCGAATATGATCTGGGCATGACGAAAAAAAGACATGGCAGCATACTGAATCTGACCGAAGAAGAATTTCGTGCGCTTGAGGAAATGTGGGGAAAGAAGCAGAGGGGAGCAGAATAAATACAGGAAGCTGACGGGATAATTCTGTTTCGGCGGCGCACAAAACAGGTAACAGTTTCCCACTGTTTTGTGTGCCGCCGCTCTTTAAGACGTTTCAGGCATCCAGCATTTTGAGAACATCCTTTTTAGAGCGCAGACCGATGCTGGACGCTTTTTTTCTGCCGTCCTGTACCAGGACGAGTGTGGGGATGCTCGCTACTCCGAACTGATTGGCGAGATCGATATTTTCGTCGATATTTATTTTCCCCACCTTGATATCGTTTCTTTCCTCAGCCACGGAATCGACCGTAGGAGAAAACATACGGCAGGGGCCGCACCAAGGAGCCCAGAAATCAAGGAGAACGGGTTTTTCCGATTCCAATACCTCTTTATTAAAATTTTCCGATGTAATTGTTGTAACTGACATATGAATCACTCCTTCTTTGCATATTTTGTTTTTCTGTTCTTATTGTAACTGTTATATGCAAAGGCTTCCGTGACAATGTCACAAAACCTATTCTCTTTCTGTAATCACTACATGAACCGTGTCTCCGGGCTGCCTGCCTATACGGCTGCGGATATCCTTGCGAAGGCCGATGATGTGGCCGGGTGTCTGCATCCGTACCAGGCTTCCGTCATAGGGCACGCCGTCGAAAAGAGCGTGTACCTTGACACGGCCTTTTCCGAATTCTTCCCGGACATCATAGGGGAATTCCACATAGGCACCGTCGATATCGGGGACCTTTTTTATGACTGCATCAAATTCGTATTTCCTGGGATTCATGATTCTCTCCTTTTTAGCGACACCTTTCTTCAATTTCCGGCTTTTCCATAAACAGGAAAGGCTGTATACTGAATAGTATACTACAATTTTACAAAAGTATCATAAAACAAAGGAGTGCACAGGGCAATGAAAATGTTATGGAAGCTTACCAAGGAAGCGTCCCGGTATAAGGGGCTGTATGTATGGGCTATTGTAGCAACGCTCTGCCTGACGGCAGTAAATCTGGCAGCCCCCAAGGTGCTGTCAACCATGACTGGTATTGTGGAAAAAGGGATGGGCGAAACCTCTTTGGCAATTATTGTCAGACTTACGCTGCTTTTGCTGGCGCTGTATCTGTTCCGTGTGGTATTCCGGTTCCTGAGTAATTATCTGGCCCATAAGGCGGCCTGGTATCTGGTGGGTGATCTCAGAAGCCGGATGTATGACAAGCTGCAGAGTCTGGATCTGGGTTTCTTCCATGATAAACAGACCGGGGATTTAATGAGCCGGGTGGTGAACGATACCAGGGATTTTGAGTTGCTTTATGCCCACATGATTCCTGAAATGGTAACGAATCTGGTAACCTTTGCAGGGGTGCTCCTTATTTTGCTGGTCATTAACTGGCGGCTGGCATTGATTACCTGCTGTCCCATTCCGCTGATCCTGTTTTCCGGCGTAATATTCGCAAAAAAGGTGAGGCCGTTCTTTAAGGCATCCCAGCGATGTATGGGCGAACTGAATGCCAAACTGCAGGATAATCTGTCGGGGCTTCATGAAATCCAGTCCTTCGGACAGGAAGAATTCGAAAGCGGACTGGTAAAAAAGAAAAACTATGAGCAGGTAAGGGCTATGCTCCGTGCGCTGCGGGCCAGTGCCGTATTTCATCCCTGTGTGGAATTCCTGTCTTCCGTGGGAACGGTTCTGGTGGTGTTTTTCGGCGGACTGCTTGCGTATAAAGGGCAGCTGTCCGTTGAGGATATTGTGGCCTTTGTCCTGTATCTGTCCCTGTTCTACGCCCCGGTTTCCGGGCTGGCTAACCTGCTGGAAAACCTGCAGCAGTCTTTGGCGGGGGCAGAGCGTGTTACCCTGATTCTGGATACGCCCTCGGCAATCCGGGAGGAAGAGGATGCTGTGGAACTGGAGAATGTAAAAGGGAGCATTTCGTTCGATCAGGTCAGCTTCCACTATGGCAATAAAATACCGGTACTGAAAAAGATATCGTTTTCCTGTGAACCGGGAATGATGGTGGCTCTTGTGGGGCCTACCGGGGTGGGGAAAACGACGATGACCCAGCTGCTGTCCCGGTTTTATGATCCGGTGGAAGGGGAAATCCGGATTGACGGAACGGATATCCGGAAGGCGACCTTGCAAAGCCTTCGGCGGAATATATCGCCGGTGCTTCAGGACACCTTTCTGTTTAACGGGACAATTGCTGAGAACATCGGTTACGCAAAGCCGGATGCGTCCCGGGACGAAATAGAAGCGGCGGCGAAGGCGGCCAATATCCACGAGGATATTATGCATATGCCGGAACAGTATGAAACAAAGGTGGGCGAGAGGGGACTCCGGCTGTCCGGCGGGCAGAAGCAGCGAGTGGCTATCGCAAGAGCTATTTTGAGGCAGTCCCCCATTATCATTCTGGATGAAGCCACCGCGTCGGTAGATGTGGAAACGGAAAGGCAGATTCAGAAGGCTATCAACAGACTTACGGGCAAGCGGACTATTATTGCTATTGCCCACCGTCTTTCCACTATCCGGAATGCGGATTTGATACTGGTCATCCATGAAGGGGAAATCGTGGAGCAGGGGACTCATGATGAACTGATGAGGGGGAAAGGGTTTTATTACAGGCTTCAGAAGGCGCAGGTGTCGGAATAAGGGCGGCGCCCCCGGGAGAGAAAAATGTCCCTGCCGGCTCTGCCGGAAGCCCCCGGGAACGGACTTCTTCTTTCCGGCTCCCATTAGACCGGGCATTGCGATGAGCCAAGGGCAAAAATTATGTCAGGAAAGCCTTCCATAATTTTTTGTCTCATCTTCATGGTCTAAGAGGGAGCCGGAAAGAAGGAGTCCGTTCCCGGGGGCTTCCGGCAGGGCGGCAGGGACATTTTTCTCTCCCGGGGGCTGAGGTAGTGTTGGATGGGAAGGAATGGAAGGAGAGGGGATTTTGAAGAGAGTTTTGTTCTGGGATTTTGATGGTACCATTATTTATCCGAATGAGTCTTTTCTGGATGCTTTGGATAGGACGGTGAGAAGATTTGGCTTCGAAATAGAGAGAGGGGATATGAGGCGGTTTTTGCATAGGGCATGTAGTTGGTATTCGCCCGAGGTTTCTTATGAGAACGAAATTGGTGGTTGTTGGTGGCGGAGGTTATTTGGGAGGTTCGAGATTTTTTTTGAGGGATATGGTATACCTCGGGTATTTTATCCGGAGATGGAGGAGTTTTTCAGGGGGCTGATTCTGGATTTTCGGAATTACAGGTTGTATGAGGATGCGGAGGGAGTTTTGAGGGAGTGCCTGGAAAGGGGGTATCTAAATTATATTGTGTCCAATAATTTCCCGGAACTTCCCCGGGTTGTGGAGCGTTTGGGGCTGGGGAATTATTTTGCAGGGTATGTTGTTTCGTCAGCTGTGGGATATGAAAAGCCACGTGCGGAGATATTCCAACGGGCTTTGCGGGCCGCGGGTGATCCTGAGATTTGTTATATGATCGGAGATAATCCCATTGCGGATATCCGGGGAGGACATGAGGTGGGTATGAAAACGGTTTTAGTACATACGGCAGGCAGTTGTGAAGCTGACTGGAGCTGCGCAAGGCTCGCAGAAATACCTGCCATATTGGTATGACAGGTTTGAGGAATCAGCTGACGGAACACTGGGCGTATTTTTTGGGAGATATGCCCACGGCCTTGGTGAAGGCTTTGAGGAAGTTGCTGTAATCGTTGAAGCCGCATAATTCGCAGGTTTCGGTTACGGAGTAGCCGGTGGTCAGCAGGGACTTGGCTACGGTAATCCGTTTGGCGGTGATATATTTGTTGATGGTAGTGCCCGTGGCGGCTTTGAAGATACGGCACAGGTAGGAGCTGCTGAGGTAAAAATGGGCGGAAAGGTCGTCAATGCTCAGCTGGGAGTCGATATTCTGGTTGATGAAGGTGAGGATATCATCCACCTGGGTGTGGTATGCGGCCGTATCTGTCAGCAGGTTATCCGCTGTGCTTTTGTTGTAAAAGATACGGTTCAGGAAAACCATGAGTTCGGTGAAAACCGCCCTTTCTTCCAGATCTGCGCCGAAGCCCGTAAATCCCGTCAGTTTGTGGACAAAATAGCGGAAGCGGTTCTGATCCTCTTCGGTCAGGTGGAGCTTATGGGAGATTTCACTTCCTCTGTAGTGAAAGCAGGTATTGAGATCCGTGGCGGAGGAGGACAGGCTTTTTAAAAAATCGGGATAGATGGACAGGACGATCCGTTCATGTACGGCCTGGTCAATCTGGGAGAGATAATGGCTTTCGTATTGGTTGATAAAAAAAATATCCCCGGGCTGGATATCATAAAAACGGTTGTCGATGAGAAACTGTTTGCCGCCGGAAATGGAATAGTAAATTTCATAGCAGTCGTGGATATGCATATCCATGGGCTTCTCGTCATTATATAGATGAGCTACCGCAAAGCTTTTGTTTTCTATGCATGACTGGATTGCTGATTTGCAGGAGCTGTATTCTTTCATAATTTATATGCGTTGTCCTTTCTATGGATTAGTAATAGATTGTAACGGTTCCGATCTGTGTGAACTGTTACAAAAGATTCCCCTGTTATGCGGGCTTTTTGCAGGGAATTTGGCAGTTGTGCGGTTGGGGGAGACTGCAAAACCTCCCTTTTTGTACAGTATACGACATAAGTTCAGAATAAGCAAGATTTTAGAGAAAATAACACAAGAACCGGAATATAAAGAATGTTATGATTGTTACAACAGTGTAGAACACCCGGAAGGGTTATGTGTTTCCGGGTTATGTGTGGTAACAAGGATTACCAAAGTCAGGAGGTATGGAAGAAATGGAATTGAGGACGGCGTCATCACCGAAGGATGTGAAGTATTATACGACGGAAAGGCTGCGTGAGGAGTTCCTGATCCAGGGGCTTTTTGCAGCCGATGAGATCAAGCTGGTATACAGCCATATTGATCGCATTATTACAGGGACGGCAACTCCGGTTGGGAAAAAGCTGGTGCTTACGGCAGGAGACGAGCTTCGCGCGGAATATTTCCTGCTGAGAAGAGAGCTGGGGGTTATCAATATCGGCGGTGCGGGAAGCATAACCATTGACGGCAAGGTGTATGAGGTAGCGCCCAGGGAAGGCATGTATATCGGCATGGGGGCCAGGGATATCAGTTTTGAAAGTGCGGATGGGAGCAATCCCGCGAAGTTCTATCTGAACAGTGCGCCGGCACATACCGCGTATCCCACGGTACTGATTAAGAGGGAAGGAACGCCGGAGGATGGTGTGGTTATTATTAAGGAGGAAAACAAGGTGGAATTGGGAAGCCTGGAGGAATCCAACCACAGGGTGATCTGCAAATATATCCTTCCCGGTCAGGTGGAAAGCTGTCAGCTGGTTATGGGAATGACATCCCTGAAGCCGGGAAGCGTATGGAATACCATGCCCTGTCATACGCATGACAGAAGGATGGAGGTTTATCTGTATTTTGATCTTCCCGAGGATGCGTTCGTTATGCATTACATGGGAGAGCCGACGGAAACAAGACATATCGTTGTAAGAAATGAGGAAGCGGTGATATCTCCCAGCTGGTCCATCCATTCAGGCAGCGGTTCCAGAGCCTACACCTTTATATGGGGGATGGTCGGGGAAAACCAGGCTTTTGATGATATGGACGGCGTTAAAATGACGGAACTGATGTAACCATGCCAAAACAAGGAGGAATTGGAAATGGGAATTTTAAATGATTTTTCACTGGAAGGGAAAGTGGCTCTGGTAACAGGAGCATCCTATGGTATCGGCTTTGCTATCGCAACCGCCTATGCGCAGGCCGGAGCGACTATTGTGTTTAACGACATCAAGCAGGAACTGGTTGATAAGGGGATTGCCGCTTATAAGGAAGAAGGAATTGAGGCGCACGGCTATGTGTGCGACGTTACCGATGAAGATGCGGTAGCCGGCATGGTTAAGAAAATCGAAGAAGAGGTAGGTGTTATTGATATTCTGGTAAACAATGCCGGTATTATCAAGCGTATCCCTATGCTGGAGATGAGCGCGGATCAGTTCCGTCAGGTGATCGATGTGGATCTGAATGCACCGTTTATCGTATCCAAGGCTGTTATTCCCGGCATGATTAAGAAGGGACACGGCAAGATTATTAACATCTGTTCCATGATGAGCGAGCTGGGGCGTGAAACGGTATCCGCTTATGCGGCAGCCAAAGGCGGACTGAAGATGCTTACCAGGAATATTGCTTCGGAATACGGTGAGTTCAATATTCAGTGTAACGGTATCGGGCCAGGGTATATCGCAACACCTCAGACGGCGCCTCTGCGTGAAATCCAGCCTGACGGCAGCAGGCACCCGTTCGACCAGTTTATTATTGCCAAAACGCCTGCGGCGCGCTGGGGAGATACCGCAGACCTTCAGGGACCCGCTGTGTTCCTGGCATCCGATGCTTCTAATTTTGTCAACGGACATGTCCTTTATGTGGATGGCGGTATTCTGGCTTATATCGGAAAGCAGCCGCAGTAAGTTATGTCCGGCGGGGAATTTGACTGACAGCAAAGCAGGGTAAGATAAATGCCCTGTATATGGAATAAGCAGCTTAAAGGGCCTTCCTGTGCGCGCAGCGGGGAAGGCCCTTACTGCTATCGTAAAAAGTGCAATGGTGAAGGCAGGGAAGCGTAATAAAGATGACGGGAGGAATAAACATGCTTACTTTAAAAATAAAGGATAAAGATAATCAGGTTAAGGGTATGAGCAGCGGGGAAGCGGAAGTAAACCTGGCAGTGCCCTTTGCCTATGAGGAAGGGGATAAAATTGTGGTGGAAACCACGGAAACGCCTTGCCGGCTGTGGCTTCAGCTGGACGATGCGCTGGGGAAATCTCTGGTATACCTTACCGGTACTTATGAATATACCATTCCTTTCGGGGAAAAAAGAGTCTGCTATTCTCCGAAGGTTTTTTCCGGGGAGAAGCATCTTCTGTGCGCAAAAAAGGCAAAGGATTTTGAAATCCATCAATACCGCAATCAGGCGGTGAATGTAAATGATCAGCATGGGAACCAGGTGTGCTATCCAAAAGCATCCGCCAATGTGGAAACGAGAGGGGAATCCGTGTTTGCGGCGATGAATGCCATTGACGGAGTGACGGAAAACCGTTCCCACGGGGAATGGCCTTATGCTTCCTGGGGAATCAACCGGCAGGAGGATGCCAAAATCAGGCTGGATTTCGGCCGGCCTGTTGAGGTGGATACGATAGTGCTGTATACCCGGGCGGATTTCCCGCATGACAACTGGTGGGTGGACGGGAAAATCACGTTTTCCGACGGCAGCCATATGCAGCTTCCCATGGAGAAGTCGGTCCTTCCTCATACCTTTTCCTTTGAAAAGAAAACCATTACCTGGCTGGAAATGGGGGAACTGATCAAGGCGGACGATCCGTCGCCGTTCCCGGCGCTGACCCAGATAGAGGTATACGGAAAAGAAGTATAGGCAGGGTTATGGTTCGGAAATGTCCGCACTGCCACTGAGGAGGAAGAATAGAATGGGGGATCATACGATGAGGAATAACGGGATCAGCATCCGGGAACTGGAAATTTATCTGCAGGAATATACCGCCTGTCTGCAGGCCCATGGGGAAGCGCTTCTGGATAAGCCGATGCCCGAGGCGGATGAAGCCATGTTTTCACTGTATGAAACAACAGGCAACCGGCTTACCTACGAAGCGGTATATTTCGCACGGCGCAAAATGCTCGCCGTTTTCGGATGCCTTTCCCTGCTGGAGGGGAAGGAGGTATATCTGAAAAAGCTGGAGGAAGTCCTGGATGGTATCTGTGAAGAGGAATGCTGGGCGCTTCCCGCCCATATCAACCGGAAGGAGGATGCGGACTGGCGTAATTGTGTGGATCTGTTCGCTTCGGAGACAGCCCAGGCACTTTCGGAAATCATCAGCGGGCTTGGGGACCGTCTGCCGCCGGCTTTGTGTGTAAAGGTGCGGGAGAATGTATACCGAAGGGTGCTTAAGCCGTTTATGGAAGCTCCGGCGCCTTATGCATGGTGGGAAGGCGGGGACAATAACTGGAATGCGGTATGCTGCGGCAGTATCGGCTGTGCGGCGATCTATCTGCTGCAGGATAAGCCGGAGGTTCTGAGGCCTCTCCTGGATCGTATAGTCTGTTCCCTGGAATCCTATATTGCGGGATTTTCCGGGGACGGGGCATGTATGGAGGGACTGGGTTACTTTACTTATGGGATGACCTACTATACCGGCTTTGCCGATAAGCTTTACCGGTATACGGACGGCGGAACCGATTTGATGGAGGGAGCCGTATGCCGGCAGATTGCCTGCTTCCAGCAGAAGTGTTATTTCCCTTCGGGAAGGACGCTCAGTTTTTCAGATGGAGACAGCAGAGATACCTATAAAATGGGATTGACATGTTTTCTGGCAATGAGGTATGCTGAAGTGGAAATACCTCCCCTGTCCTGCGCGGGCGGTTTTGACAATGACAGCTGTTACCGGTTTATGGCGAATTACCGGGATGTGCTTTGGACCAGGGAATATCTGGACCGGGCTGAAAAAGGGATGCTTCCGGCAAAGAACGGGGATGCCGGGGATGCGGACTGTCTGGTCCTGCCCGGAGCGCAGTGGAGCATCTGCCGGGGATTATCCGGCGGGGGTATGGCTGTGAAGGGCGGAAATAACGGGGAGCCTCATAACCATAATGATGTGGGGAGTTTCCTGTATCTGGCCGGAGAGGAAATGCTTCTGACGGATCTGGGAGCGGGAGAATACACCCGGGATTATTTTGGTGATAAAAGGTATGAAATCCTGTGTAACCAGTCTCTTGGACACAGCGTTCCGATTCTTGACGGAGAGGGGCAGAAGGCCGGCCGGCAATATGCGTGCCGCTGGTTTGAGGCAGACGGCCGGGGCGGGACCGTACTTTCCTTCGGGGAAGCCTATGGAAAGGAACAGGTGAAGGAGCTTGTGCGAAGCCTGCGCTATGATCCGGTGAAGGAAACCCTTCTTGTGGAAGATGTGCTGGAAGGCAGGGAAAAGGGGGAAAGCCCGGTTTCCATGAAGGAAAACCTGGTCACGCAATATTATCCCGAAATTACCGGGAACATTATACATATTGCGGGCAGAAAATATGGCTGCCGGATAACGGTTGAGGATCTGGAAGGAAGCATTGGCCTTGAAGCCAAAAAACACGCAAACCATAAGGGTGTGGAGGAAGAGGTATATTGTATAACCTGGGAGGTGCCGGCGGACAACGGTAAGCCGTGGATGAGAAAATGCCGGTTCCGGGTGGAAATGGAGGAAATATGATTAAGGGATTTAAAATGAAGCTCTATGAAGGACAGGAAGCGGAATATGAAAAACGCCATAACCTGCTCTGGCCGGAGATGAAGGACATGATCCATGAGCACGGCGGTAAGAACTATACCATTTTTCTGGACAGAGAGACCCTGACTCTTTTCGGCTGTATAGAGATTGCGGACGAAGAACTCTGGGCCAGAGGGGCGGATACCGCAATCAACCGGAAATGGTGGGATTATATGGCGGATATTATGGAAACAAACCCGGATAACAGTCCGGTAAGTATCGATTTGCAGACCGTTTTCCATCTGGACTGAGAAGCGGCGGGAAGAATACGGAATGGAGAGACTGATATTCCGCCTGAATGCCGCCGTTCCTGCGGTAGCCGGACATGCATGTATATTTTATTCCGTTTTTTACTGATAAAAACAAGAGAAAACGCCTGTATCCCACCGAAAGAACCAGGACTTCACGGAGGAGGCAGGCGTTTGTTATGGAATAGCCGCGGACCGGGAACATATCAGGGAACCGGATGGATGTCGATCATTTTGTGGTAATAGTGAAACTGGGTGCCGTATAAGCCTGTGCCGTCAATTTCGCATTCCCCCACCTGATTGTCGTAAGGGTCTGCACGAAGGCCCTGTTTGACTGGTCTGAGAGGTGCCTGGAATGCGGTGTTCGCCACCATACGGAAGGGATCCAGATTGCAGAAATAAAAGGCACGGCGTTCCTCATCCCCGGCACGGAAGGCACTTCCTCCGAAGGAAAGGTCTGCATGAAGCCAGCCGAAAGGCTCCACATAGAACTGTGCCCAGTCATGAGGGCCGATGGATTCCGGCGTGGCAGACAGACCGGACTGCCAGCGTGCCGGAATGCCTGCAATGCGGCAGAGCGTAATAAAGAGAAGCGCCTGCACGCCGCAGTCCCCTTTCCGGTTCACCGCACAATATTCCGGAATACAGGGGAGCATAAAGTATTCCTTCATAAAGGAATATTTGATGTGAGTGGTTATGTAATCATATATGTTCCTGGCTTTTTCCAGCGGATTGGTTTCACCGCCGATGATATCTGCGGCAAGGGATCGCAGGAAAGGGGTAAAACAGATGTGCGGCGGCACCTCGCCCGTATCGGAATCCGACGGGACGGGGGAAACAACGGCTGCCGCGCTCTGCGGGCCGTCCTTATGTCCGGCAAGAGCGGGATCGGGCTGTTGGTAGCGTATGGTGCTGTCATATTCATATTCCACCCAGAACGCTTCATTTTTTATAAGCGTTTCCCGAAAAGCAACGGTCCTTGCAGGCGAATGGGCCGTATCCAGAGAAAACGGATTATGGCTTGTACGCAGGATCCGCACATTGGAAGAGGGATAATCTTCTTTGGGCACCGGGAGGTGTACCAGGATTTCTTTTCCCGGCACGAAGAAAGCATCTTGGATCTCAAGACCTGCCCGGATATGGATGTGATACCGGAGTGCCCCTTTTTCTTTGATCTGACGGATGGTTTTCAACCGGAACGCGGCCTTGCGGGCGGATTCTTCCGCCAGGGCCGGATTGGAACGGAGAGCGATATCCGGATGTGTTGCCGTTAGCGTTTCAAAGAAACGATGGAAATATCGTTTTTCCCCGTTAAGAAAAAGAAAATCGATCCGGCCCGCCGTTTCCAGTGCCTGGAATTCCTCCTCCGTGAAGGTGGGAATGGTATTCCGGATAAGGGCCAGTGCCTGGGGATAAGTGTAGGGAAAATCAGCAGGAAGGTGGATAAGTCTGACTTTTTCCAGTTCAAGCCTGCCCTGCAGCGCCTCCGGGCAGCCGGAGGATAGGCGGCTGTCGATGAGGGAAATTGCCCGGTCATAATAACCGCTGCTGATGTAGCTTTGGATATCTTCCGGAAGAGGGGCGGAAAGATATTTTATTTTATCATTTATCGTCATAGCATGTCCTTTCTTTTGCCGTGCGGCAGCATGCCGCAGGAAAAATCGGTATTTGTCAATCTTATTTTATCACATTTCCGGAAGCAGGGCGATATGAGCTGAAAATTTTGAAGTAACGTTTGGTGTTTCTCCAAAAAGGGAAGAGGGAACAACAGCATAAAAGGTGCTGCGGCAGGATTACCGGCCTGGCAGCACCTTTTTGGCTGCCGTAACTTAATCGTTTTCCGTGGGCTGTGCGGGCGGCGGGCTGCATTGGGAACCTGAGGAGGCGCAGCAGCAGGGGTCACAGGGAACGTCACAGGAATCCTTAAGAGTCTCTTCGTATTTCGGGGGCCCGAGTTCCAACGGCTTGATTGCCAGATCGAGCAGGTCTCCGCAGACAAAATCCAGACAGATAGTGTCGTCGGTAGGGCGGGTACATGCTTTGGGCACCACTGCTTTTCCGCTGTGGGGAATTTTGTACTGGGAGAAATAAACGGATTTGAGAATAACACTCAAACCTATGGTAGCCATACATTCCTCCGGATCAAAATTCAGGACTTTGGGAATAGCAATCAGGTTCAGACCCTGGGACAGGGCTGTATTATCACAGCCGAAACCGATAACATGAACGATAGCCGGAAGGCAGGGTTCATTGGCATGTGCAACCCCGTAGGGGGCGTAAATTTCCAGCTCCACGGAAGTGGGGTTGGTATCTTCATCCATATATTCGTATTCCGGGGAGGTCTCATTGGCAGGGAGGTAATTGGCAGTTACGACCTGTGTTGCGAGAACCCTTTTTGCGCAGTCGTAAAAGGTAACAAAAAAGACAACCTGAAGGTTAGTCAGTGTTACAAGATAACAGTTGGGGCGTCCGCTGATGGGTTCAGCAGTGACCGCTGTTTCCCCATAGGTTTCAAAACAAATATCCATAACCTGTACGGAAATGCTGTCCACATTGGTTACGGGTGCTTCCATGGGAATGTTCCGGCAGAGATTGATGCCAAGCTCATCATAAACAACAGGGGTGAGGACTGTCAGACAGTCGGGATCACCGCATATGGGGTCCGTGCAGACGTCCAGACATTTTCCTTTTTTGTCAATGCCGCAGCTCACATATCTTTTTGAGCAGCATTTACAGCTTTTGGATTTGCAGTTAGGCATATGGAATGCTCCTTATAAAAATACTTACTATATCCTATGCACTCTGCTTCTTTTTGTTCGGGAATGGAAATATATTTATGAGAGGGGATAAGGAACAGTCTGAATGGTTCCTATGAAAAGGAAAAAGGAGGAGGATGCAGAATGGCTTACCAGATATTGGAGATGTCGGACGGACAAAGAGTGGCGCTGTATGCACAGGGAAATTCCGTATTATATTGTTTTCTGCCTTTTGCAAGAGGCATGATACCTACAGAAGTGAGGAGAGATTATCTGGCCCATTTCGAAGCGGGGGTTTTCCGGGATACGGTATGCTATGTATATGAGGATTTGGATCATAATGTTATTCTGGATACCCTGGGAGCCGGTCCCGCGAGGATTATCCTTACAGCCGGCCCGCTGGGGTATGGCTTCTGTAACCTGCGTCTGGTGGTACGGGACGGGGAGCTGTATCTCTTCTATCAGGCGTATTCCGGAAGAGATAAGGGATACGGCCTTTATGTCTGTATGCCTTATCAGGAGAACCGGCGCGGTGTGATATTTGAGATGGAAAGCAGTGACAGCGAGGACGGAAAAAAGACAGGCCAGCCCGACAGCGCAGGAAATGGCGTAAACCTAAAAACCCCGCCTTCAGGGAAAGCGGCTTTTGTACCTGTGGATTACCGGATAATCACGACGGATCCAGGCACCATACTGACCTGCGCGGATAGGACCAGCGGTGAACTGCGGATATTTGAATGGAAGCAGGAGCTTATTTTCGAGGAACGAAAGGTACTGGGAGAAGAAGAGCACGGACGCAGGCTGAACCGCCTTCAGGCGGCCTGGCAGGAGGACCGGGAGGGCTGGGAACTGCAGAAGGAAGAGATACAGGCAGAAGCGCTGGCCAGACTGGGAGAGCTGCAGCAGGAGAGGGAGGAACGCCTAATCCAGTGCAGGAAAGAGTATGAAGGGAAGGTTACCCGTCTGCGGGGGGAATACGAAGAAAAGCTTTCCAAATGTAAGGAAGGATATGAAAAGCAGCTTCTTGCGGCTAAACGACAGTATGATGAACTGGCGCAGACTGCAATACGTCTTCAGCAGATCGGGAGAAAGTGGCGGGATAAATATTTTGAGAAGGATGACGGGGAGTAGGAATGAGAGCAGATCCTTTGGGAATATAGGCGGCAGGCGCCATTCCGAAATATTTTTAGGATACGCAGATAAAATGTCTGGATGCGGCGCCGCCTGGTATCTGACCCGGAAAGAACCTGGAAAACAGGTTACAGTCCATATTTTTTGTACAGCCTTTTTCGCAGGGCAGCATCTTCTGCTGCCCGCAGAATATCAGGGATCCTGTCCTCTTCGGCCAGTTTCTGGATTAGAAGGGCAAGCCTGGATTCCCCTTTTTTGGCACCCTCATCCCGACAGTCCTCCATCCATTCATCAAATGCTTTACACATATCAACCACACCTCCTTCCGATTGTTCCATCTTGTATTTCTTAAGTTTCCGGGAATTCGTACAGGTGACAATCACTTCAAAACCCCGTTCTGTCATTTTTGAAAAAGCATCTTTGTTTTCGGATATAAATGTTTTCATAGCTTTTGTATCATCAACCCGCTGCAGGATGCCCATAACCTCTCTTAACTCCGTATGGAATAAATCGACATCCATATCCTTTTTAACCGAATATACCCGAAGCGGATAGTCCGGGATTTCCTGGCGCAGAAGTGTGGGAACTCCGGAAAAATCCAGAATATCGTGAATGCATGCCGGATGCTGCCACTCTTCGCTTCCATAATAAACAACGATAGTGAAAACGGGAAGGAGCAAGTCTGCTTCATCAAAATAAGCAACGCCTTTTCTTTCCTTATGGTCGGCTATTATTGCTTTAATCTGCCGTCCGTATTCGTCCGCATCATACCGCATACACCGTACCGGCATCCGGAAATCCCTGTGCTCCTGGTTCTCTACGGCTAATACGGCAGCAGGGGCGTTGCGGTACAGCAGCTTCTTAATATCCCGAAACTGTTTGCTTTTGGTGGCTTGTGCACAATCCAGCGGATGAAGTTCTTCCGGCTGTATTACCCTGCTTCCATGAAAACAGCACCCGTTTATAAGATCTGCAAATATATGCGGATCCGCAATAAAATCATTCAGGATAATATCTTTTTTACCCATAGGTTTCTCCTGTTTATTATAATACTGCTGTACGTAAAAAATCAATCATAATTTGGTTCTTTTTAAAGGATTATTTGAGAGATCTCTCAATGATTCAACAAGAATTTTATAGGATTTCTATAATAATAAGAGAATAACAGATACCGTAAAAAAATACAAGCTGTATTTTCAGTTTCCCCATTCCCTGTGTAACAATTCGTTACCATTCAGGGCCCCTTGTGCCGCCGCCCCGGCAGCGGTTCATAAAAAACAATATTTTCGAAAAAAACCAACATGACCGGGAGAAAATAACATGATATAGTAAAGAATATAGTATGGTAAAGGTATTGAAAAATTACTATATATGTTATAATAGGGCAGGAGAAAATAGTTAATAACCTGAATAAAGGGGAGGAATCAGAATGAACGAAGTATTGGAGCAAATCAGAAAAATAGGTATTGTCCCTGTGGTAAAGCTTGACAGGGTGGAGGATGCGGTGCCGCTGGCAGAAAGCCTGATAAACGGCGGGCTTCCCTGTGCGGAGGTTACGTTCCGAACACCGGCGGCGGCGGGGGCTATTGCAGCTATCCGCAAGGCGTTTCCGGACATGCTCCTGGGAGCGGGTACGGTTCTTACCACCGGGCAGGTTGATGAAGCCATGGAAGCGGGAGCAACCTTTATCGTCAGCCCGGGGCTGAACCCGGAGGTGGTTAAATATTGTGTGGATAATAAAATCCCCGTAACCCCCGGCTGCTCGAATCCCAGCGATATTGAGACAGCCATTTCCCTGGGGCTGGATGTGGTAAAGTTTTTCCCGGCGGAAGCGGCAGGAGGACTTGCCATGATCAAGGCGATGTCCGCTCCTTATGTAAATATGAAATTTATGCCCACCGGCGGTATCAGTGCCAAGAACCTGAATGAATATCTCAGCTTCAATAAGATCATCGCCTGCGGCGGAAGCTGGATGGTAAAGGATGATTTGATTAAAGCCGGTGAGTTTGACAAGATAGAAGCGCTGACAAGGGAAGCGGTTGAACTGATGCTGGGCTTTGAGCTGGCCCATGTGGGAATCAACGAAACCGACGGGGAAGCGGCGGATCATACCGCCGGACGTTTTGAGTCCATATTCGGGTTTGGGAAGAAAACCGGATCCGCATCCGTATTTGCAGGAACGGCCGTGGAGGTAATGAAAGCTCCCGGACTTGGCGCAAAGGGACATATCGGCATCCGCACCAACTATATTGAAAGAGCCGTAAATTATCTGGAAAACCAGGGCGTGGAATTTAATCCCTCCAGCGCCAAGTATGATGAAAAGGGGAACCTGAAGGCTATTTATCTGAAGGAAGAAGTGGGCGGCTTTGCCGTACATCTGGTACAGAAATAACAATACTTACAGGAGCGAAGGCTGAAAAAGAAAGGTGAGGAAATCATGAGCAAAGTAGTAACATTTGGAGAGATTATGCTGAGGCTGGCACCGGAGGGCTACTACCGTTTTGTGCAGGCGGAAAATTATGTGGCGACTTATGGGGGCGGGGAAGCAAACGTGTCTGTATCCCTGGCCAATTACGGTCTGGAGTCCAAATTCGTAAGCAAGCTTCCCAAGCATGAAATCGGACAGGCAGGGGTGAATTCTTTACGGAAATTCGGTGTGGATACTTCCGATATCGTGAGGGGCGGAAACCGTGTCGGTATTTATTATCTGGAAAAAGGCGCCAGCCAGCGTCCTTCCAAAGTTATTTATGACCGTGCAGGCTCTTCTATTGCAGAGGCGGTTAAGGAGGATTTTGACTGGGATAAGATTTTTGAAGGGGTGGATTGGTTCCATTTTACCGGAATTACGCCTGCACTTGGGGAAAACGTTGCGGAGATCTGTATGGAAGCGGTAAAAAAGGCAAAAGAAAAGGGCATCACCGTAAGCTGTGATTTGAATTACAGAAATAAGCTCTGGAGCAAAGAAAAAGCGGGCCGGGTAATGGGTGAGCTTTGCAAGTACGTGGACGTCTGCATTGCCAATGAAGAAGATGCCGGCGACGTATTCGGCATCAAGGCCGCCGATACGGATATAACCAGCGGCCAGGTGAACCATGAGGGCTATAAGGATGTGGCGAAGCAGCTGGCCGACCGTTTTGGTTTCAGCAAGGTTGCCATTACCCTGAGAAGCTCTATCTCCGCCAACGATAATAAATGGGCGGCAATGCTGTATGACGGAACGGAATATTATTTCAGCAAAAATTACCTGATGCATATAGTGGACCGTGTCGGCGGCGGAGATTCCTTTGGGGCAGGCCTGATCTACAGCTGCCTGCAGAATATGGAACCCCAGCAGATTATCGAATTCGCGGTGGCGGCAAGCTGTCTGAAGCACAGCATTGAAGGCGACTTCAATATGGTTTCCGTGGATGAAGTATGCAAGCTTGCAGGCGGGGATGCGTCAGGAAGGGTACAGCGCTGATGCTGTCATAAGAATACAATACTATACCTATAAAAAGCCGCAGGATTATTTTTTCCCTGCGGCTTTTGCCGCGGGCTTTATAGGGGAAAGACAGGAGACGGCGATGAAAATCGACAGAATGCTGGAAATTATTATTTACATAGTCAATCATGATAATGTTTCGGCCAGTTATCTGGCGGAACGGTTCGGCGTATCCGTACGGACCATTCAAAGGGATATGGTCAGCATTTCCTCTATTGGGATACCGGTATATGCCGTGGGAGGAAAATATGGGGGATACTCCATTTTGCCGACTTATAAGATGAAAAACCTGAATATCCGGGAGGAGGAACAGCAGATGATACGCAAGGCCCTGGAGAGCCTTGCCACATCTTATACAAATACTACGCTGGACGGGCTTCTTGAAAAATACAACGCGATTGTGGAAAAAGAAGGAGGACAGAAGGTTTTCTGGGATTTCAGTGTTTCCAGGGAAAATAAAAAGGTTCAGGATACGAACCGGCTTCTCGAGAAAGCGATAGAGGACAGGAGACTTGTTACCTTTTCCTATCAGAAGGCGGACGGGGAATCATCGGATCAAAAGGTGGAGCCGCTGGCCATCCATTATAAATGGTATGCATGGTATCTGTTTGCCTATTCGGAGTACCGGCAGGCATACCGGACCTATAAGATTGCCAGAATGCGGGATATCCGAACAGAAGAGAGGAGAGGGACTAAAGAGCATGGAGATATCCGGGAACGGATGAAGGAGTCGGAAACCGCCTATTATCAGACCTGTATTGCCATTGAGGTACATTTTTCTGAAAAGGAAACCGGGCTTATGGAGGAATTTTTTCCGGACTGCCCAATAGAAAGGCTGGGGGATGAGCAGTGCAGGATTTTCATTCATGTCCCGCCCGGAGAACGGCTTTGGAAAGCACTGCTGCTCAGTTTTGGAGACAGGGTGCGGGTAGTGGGGCCGGAGGTATATAAAAAAGAATTGATCCAAACCTCGCAACAATTTTTATCCAATTACGACATATAGCTGTCGCAGATACCTGTTATGATAAGGGAAAGGCTTCCGGAGCGGAGCAGCCATAGGCATGACAGGGAGGATTAGCTGATGGGAAAAACGGAAAAGGAAATCAAAGAAAGATTATATGCATTGGGAGCGGATTTGTGCGGGATAGCAGGGATAGACCGGTTTGACGGCGCGCCGGAGGGATATCATCCGCGGGATGTCCTACCCTCCTGCCAATCGGTCATCGTATTCGCCTGCCGTTTCCCCGCGGGAACATTGGCCTGCGGATCCGGGGTGCCTTATACGGTAGTCAGGAATATTTTATCCGACAAAATGGATAAAATGGCGGTCCAATTCTGTGCGGATATGGAAAAGCTTCATATCCTTGCGGTACCCATAAGGACGAACGGTGCGGAGCGAGACAAAAAAACGGGGAGATGGAGAAGTATTGTTTCCGTAAAACATGCGGCCCAGGCGGCGGGGCTTGGTACAATCGGCAGAAATACCCTGCTGCTTACCCCGGAATATGGGAGTATGGTCTGGCTCAGTTTGCTATTGACGGAGCTTGTGCTGGAAGCGGATGATCAAAAGGAGAATATCTGCTCCAACTGCGGCAGGTGCGTGGATATCTGTCCGGTGAACGCATTGGAAAGCCCGGAAATGGATCAAAATGCCTGCTGGGCTTATGCTTTTGGTGAAGTAAAGGAAGACTGGCGCATCAGCTGTCATCGGTGCAGGGATATCTGCCCGTTCCTTTTAGGTTCTGAGAACAAAGCGATGGCCCGGGAAAACAGGAGCAACGGTGAAACCGCCGGAGAACGGATAGCCGGGCAGCCGGAAGGATGAGGAAGGGGATATTCGGGCCGGTATTCCGGCCCGGGGAGATTCCCTGTTCGTCCGTTGGTTACAGAAGCGCTTCAAAAATCTGTTTTTGTTTTCCCGGGCAGTTATTTTTTATGGAATAGTACAGACAATGCTGAAGGCTTCCGTGATATACGATATCTTCTGTCCTGTCAATGCGGGCCATGCCGCATTTTTCCATTACCCGGAAGCTTGCCGTATTCTTTTCAAAAGCGGCAGCAATAATTTCTGTAAATCCTTTTTGAAACAAATAGGTGATAACCCCCTTCATCGCTTCTGTTGCATATCCGCAATTACGGTATCCGGGATTTATTACATAACCCATTTCTATTCTGTCCCCATCAATATCCACGTCATTGACAAAGCCTATCAGCTGGTTTTTTAAATAGATTCCGGCTTCCTCATGTTCTCCGGATAAGGAGAGGGCTTTCAGTTTTTGGAACATACCTGCGGCTTCCTCTGCGGAGTGAAAATCGGGGATCATAAAGGTTTCCTTTATATTTTCATCCATGAGAAGGCGGATCATAGCATCCTTATCCGCATCGGTATAGGGTCTTATTTCCAGTCGTTTGGTTATGATATTCATATGTTTAGATTCTCCTGTTCGAGTATGGGTGGCCGGGAAATAGCGTTGTCTGATGTGATTTTAAAATACACAGGCAGTGCTGTCAAGTCAGATACCCTGCAGCAAGCTGCAGGCAGCGGTACCTGTAAATGAGGCTGCACAGAAAAAAAAGAAATAATAGTTGACAGCTCTATCTGTAAATGATATAGTTACAGTAACAAATGTAAAAAAAATAATTACAGTTAAAAGCCAGAAAGGAGATGCAGCATTGAACAGTGATTTTTGTGTGGCTGTGCATGGACTGGTATATTTGAAGCATAAAGGCTCTGTCATTCCCAGCGAAGAGCTGGCATCGAATATCTGCACCAATCCGGCCCGTGTGAGGAAAGTGATGGCCAGGCTGAAAAAGGCCGGTCTGGTAGAGACAAAGGAAGGGAAGGTAGGCGGTTATTCCCGTGTGGAAAAAGCCGGGGATATAACATTGTACACGATTGCGGAGGCGCTTTCCATCCGGTTCGTGGACGCTTCGTGGCGCAGCGGCGACAGTGACATGAGCTGTCTGATCGCCTCCGGTATGGCGGAGGTAATGAACGGAATTTACCTGGAGCTGGACGGATTATGTCTGGATAAGCTAAAACAGATTACCGTAGGAGAGATAGAAACCCAATTGTTTTCCGGAAAAAGAAAAGGAGAAGCACAATGAAGGAATTTGATAACATTATTATAGGATTTGGAAAGGGCGGAAAAACGCTGGCCGGCGCACTGGCCGGGAAAGGGGAGAGAACAGCTCTTATCGAGCGTTCCGATAAAATGTATGGCGGAACCTGTATCAATGTGGCCTGTATTCCCAGTAAATTCCTGGAAAACAGTGCAAGGCTGTCAGCTGCAATGGGCGGCAGCTTTCAGGAAAAAGCGGAGCGCTATCAAAAGACGATACTGGAAAAAAGAGAAGTGATAGGGGATCTGCGGCAGAAAAACCTGGCTAAGGCTGTGGGAGCCGGCGTGGAAGTGATAACAGGGACGGCTTCTTTTGTGGATGATCACAAAATCCGGGTGTCTTATCCGGATGGTTCCGGGGAAGAATTGTATGGAAAGAAAATTTTTATCAATACCGGCGCAAAACCTTTTATTCCCCCTATTGCAGGATTGAAGGAAAGCCGTTATGCTTATACAAGCGAAGGAATGATGGAACTGGAAGAACTGCCGGAGAAGCTTCTTATTATAGGAGGCGGCTATATCGGCCTGGAATTTGCCTCTTACTATTCCAATTTCGGATCGGATGTGACAGTAATTCAGGACGGGGAAGCTTTTATACCCCGGGAGGATGCGGAAGTGGCGGAATCCGTGCTTGCGCATATGACGGAGGTGGGGATCCATATTCTCCGCAGTTCGGCGGTTACGGAAGTGAAGGATGGCCCGGACGGAGCAAACGTGACGGTCAAATCCGGAGACAGGGAAGAAACGCTTCTGGTTCAGGCGATTCTGGTAGCTACCGGCAGAAGGCCGAATGTGGAAGAACTGCATCCCGAGCGTGCGGGCATCCAGCTGACAAAGCGGGGGGCGGTTTGGACCGATGAGGGCCTGCGTACATCCGTTCCTCACATCTGGGCAATGGGAGATGTGGCGGGAGGTCTTCAGTTTACTTATATTTCCCTGGATGACAGCCGTATCGTAAAATCACAGATACTTGGAGACGGAAGCAGGAGTACAAAAAACCGAGGGGCAGTGCCCTACACCGTATTTCTGGATCCCCCGTTGTCAAGAGTCGGCATGACAGAAGCACAAGCGCGTGAGGCAGGCTATGAGGTTAAGGTTGCACGGCTGCAGACCGCAGCGGCACCGAGAGCACGTGTACTGAAAGCTACCACAGGCATGCTGAAGGCAGTGATCGATGCGGGTACAGGGCAGATTCTGGGAGCACATTTTTACTGTGCCGAATCCCATGAGCTGATTAACCTGATTAAGCTCGCCATGGATGCAGGGATTCCTTATACGGTTTTGCGGGATAATATTTACAATCATCCCACTATGAGCGAAACCTTCAATGATTTCTTTGCTGCAGTTAACTAACACTTACGTAAAAGGAGATGATTATGGGTCTGTCAGTTGAAACCGGAATTCCGGTAATTACCGTATTTTTACAGGGGCTTCTCAGCTTTTTCTCCCCCTGTGTGCTGCCTCTTGTACCCTTGTATGTCAGCTATCTGGCAGGGGGCACCAAGACGGTGGATGAAAATGGGAATGTACATTACCCTCGTAAAAAGGTGATGGTGAATACACTGTTTTTTGTGCTGGGTGTCAGCTTCACCTTTTTCCTGTTGGGATTCGGCTTTACCGCTATGGGCCGTTTCTTTACCACGAACCGTGCCTGGTTTGCGCGGATCAGCGGTATTATCATGATATTGTTCGGCTTATATCAGCTGGGTGTGTTCGGCCGTTCGGAAACCATAGAAAGAGAACACCGACTGCCCTTCCGGCTGGATCGGTTTTCAATGAACCCGCTGGTGGCGCTGATTCTTGGATTCACCTTCAGTTTTGCCTGGACGCCCTGCGTAGGCCCTACACTAGGCAGCGTGCTGCTGATGGCATCTTCTTCGGCTTCCTCAGCAAAGGGTTTCCTTCTCGTCGGCGTTTATACGCTGGGATTTGTGATTCCTTTCCTTGCCGTAGGCATCTTTACCGGTTCTGTCCTCGATTTCTTCAAGAGAAAGAGGAATGTGGTGAAATATACCGTGAAAATCGGTGCCGCCCTGCTGATCCTTATGGGTGTTATGACCCTGACCGGATTTATGAACGGAATCACCAGCTACCTGTCCAAGGTACAGCTGGGAGGAGGAACCCAGGAGCAGGTGCAGGAGACCCAGTCCGTTAATGGGACGGAAGGGGCAGGAGAAAGCGGAACCGCAGCAGGAACGGACGGAGAGGCGGCGAATGCCCCTTCTTCGGAGACGGCGGAAGAGGAAAGTACCGAAGAGGAGAAAATACAGGCGCCTGATTTTACGTTGGTGGACCAATACGGGGAGACACATACGCTCTCTGACTATAAAGGAAAAACGGTATTTTTGAATTTCTGGGCGACCTGGTGTCCGCCCTGCAAGGGAGAAATGCCGGATATCCAGAAGCTGTATGAAAAATATGGAAGCAACGGCGAGGATCTGGTGGTGTTAGGAGTGGCGAATCCCAAAACGGATGAGAATCCGTATAACCAGGACGGCACCCAGGAAGAGGTGGAAAAATTCCTCACCGACAACGGCTATACTTTCCCGGTTGTCATGGATACCACCGGAGAAATATTCAGCCAGTACGGCATCCGTTCCTTCCCTACAACCTTTATGATTGATAAGGACGGAAATGTATTCGGCTACGTATCCGGCGCTCTCAGCGCGGATATGATGGAAAGCGTGGTTTCCCAGACCATGTCGGGGAAAAGAACGCAATAGGACGTAAGAAGTACGTAAAAAACGCCCGGAGCAGCCTGCTCCGGGCGTTTTTACGATGATTGGGATAACAAGAAAGGTCACAGCTGCCGGGTAAAGATACACAGACCGGAAGGAAGATCCGGGAAATGAAGAATTTCCTGTACCAGAAAGCCGTTTTTTTCTAAAACACGGCAGGAGCCTGTATTATCCTGCACTACGTAGGCTTTCAGGCAGCTGAAGTGTTCCTGCCGGGCGATATCTGTCAGATGCCGGACTACCTCCGTGCTGTAGCCCTGGTTCCAGAAACGGGGATAGAGAAAGACGGACATGGAACGGGACGCGCCGTCGTTTTCTTCTTTTTTTAATGCGGCCACCCCTACCGGGGCGAGTGTATCCTTCCGGCAGATCAGGTATCCGTAATTGCCGAAAGTTGTGTATTCCCGGTATAAGTCTTCCGCCTCCTGCCTGCTTGTATGGGTGGAAAACCGCATGTATCTGGCGACCTCGGGATCGGAAGTGAGAGAAAAAATGGTAGGGATATCCTCCTGGGACAGCGGGCGGAGAAACAGTTGATCGGTATTCATTGGTTACCTCCTGTGATGATGGTGTTATTACTGCAGTAATTTATAATAGATCCGGCTGTCTTCGCCTCCCACATCCGGGCGGTTTTCTTGATAGAGAAAACCGTACTTTTCATAAAGTCCGATATGATCCGTAGCCAGATATACCTTCTGACAGCCGGCTTTTACAGCCTCCGCGCAGGCATGGCTGATTAATTGCCCGGCATACCGGTGTCCGCGGTATGCCGGTGCCGTAAAAACAAAACCAAGCCACGGGTAAAGCGTTTCATCAGCGATACAGTCTTTATGGGTAAGGGTTGCAAAAGACACTATTTTTCCCCCATCCGTCATAAGATAAAGTTTTCCGCCCTGCCCCAGGGTGTCTTCAAAACGGTTTTCCTTTAATAAATCCGCCAGATACCCGGCAGCGCGCCAGGGGAAACCTTCTATTTCTTTTATCCAGTGTTCCTTCTGTCCGTCTTCAAAATATTCAATGATTTGCATAAATGTTTGCCTCCCTGTGTTCTATCGGAATCCTGTTTATAAGGTTTTGAATGAACCGTACTGCAGGAATGTATTTATCTTATCACGTTTATGTATGATTTACCATGCATGTGTAAAAAGGATTAGTAAATTATCATTTTTCTGCATGAAACTTTTACATCTCCTGCTGGTCTTTATAGATCTGACGGTATTGACCGGGTGTCATTCCAACGATGGATTTGAATTTGCGTATAAAAGAGGAGGTGTTGGAGTATCCCATTTCTTCGACAATATATTCTATGCTGTGGTTTGAACGGACCAATAGTTCCTTTGTCCTTTCTATTTTTAGGTCATTGATGAATGTAGAAATATTCTGACCTGTTTTTTGTTTATAAAAACGGCTTAGAGTTGTCAAGGATATGTGAAAATACGCAGATATAGAGTTAACACTAAAATCCGAATTACATAAGTGTTCATATATATATTGCTGAATCAGCTCGATTTTATCCTTATCGGAAACGGTATACAGATTCCTGCCAATTTCCAACATGATGGCATAAAGGAGATTGAACAACTCCTCTATTGTTTCGGAATTCATAAAAATAGCTGTCAGTTCGTTGTCAATAATCTGATAATCTGAAATATTCAATTGAAATAACATTCTCCGGATATGGCTGAACATACTGAACAAGTGAATTTTAATGCTGTTGAGTGTATGGCCGCTTGTCTGAATTTTCTCAAATAAATCATAAAAAAGCTGTAACAAAAGAGTATCATCGCAGTCTAGGATGCTTTTTTCCAGACGTATACAATCTATTTCAGGCAAAGGAGCCGGAACCGTGTTTGACGAAGTGGAATCCGAATAAAATGTAATGGTGTCTTTTCCGGTGACAAAGCTATAATTCAATGCCTGAACAGCCTGTTCATATAGAACCGGGATTCGGCTGAAGGATTGATATTCTTCTGACACACCGAGAGTAATATGTTCGCCGAGAGTAATATGTTTGCCCAGGGTATGGCAGATATCCTGATACAGGTTTTCAGCAGTTATCCGGAAGGGAGCCGTGTTATCTTTTGAGTTAAATATCAGAATCATTTGTTTGGTTTCTAAGCTATCCAGAGAAAAATACCGGCAATTTGCGGAATTTTTTTTGCTGAAATATTCGTAGAGAATCGGAATATTTTGTCGTGATTCATTTTTTATAATACATATTGTAAAAAAAGGATATAAATATTGGATATTAATCACACGTGCATCTTCCAGAAATTCCTGTTCTGAAGAGTATTGCTGGTAAAGAAGCTTTACAAGAATGGATCTCCTGATGTTTTCACGGTGCATATTCAGTTTGGTATTTAAGTCACCGATTTTTTCATTCATATGTATAATGGCATGATTAATCTGTACGAGTTCATTTCCTTCCTTCGCCAGATGATCCTGAGGGATAAGGCCACGGATTTCCCGTATAGGAGTATAGTTGGTATTGGCCATATAGCGAACGAGAAAAAGACCGGTGCAGAAGGAGAACAGAAGGATCCCGGCAGAGATTGCAAGGATGGTTATCAGGGGATAATACATAGAGGAAAAAGGGATAAAAATATAAAAATTCAGATCATACGCCGGAAAAGAATAACGGCCGATCAATGTGGTTCCCTGAATGGAAAAAGAAGAGAACTCCGGAAAATCAGACACACTTTGTTTGTACCATTTTAATGTGTTTTCATCTGAAGGATTGCCGAGAGGGAATAATTCACCCGTTATATGATTTTCAAGGATAACGGATCCATTGCTGTTTTTTAGAAGATCAGAGATGGTATGGTATAGATGATAAGAATCAAACGTAAAAAACAGAAAGGTATCAGGGTAATTTTTCTGACCTGTCATATAAAGGAAATTTGTGGAATTAGTTGCCTGATATGGGTAGAGAAGACTGGAAGTATCCATAGATTCCCAAGCCTTGTGAACAAATTGTGAATCTGCAGTATCAAAAAATAGAGAGAGTGTGATCTCTCCGTCGGAGGAAATTACTTTTTCGCTTTGCATATCAATGATACCGATATTTCTGCAATACCCCAGGATATTTTTAAAATTATCTAACTTTCGTATTAACTGGAATTTGGAATAGGAGTCCATGCCTGAACTGATAGTTAAAGGAATGGATTCACTGATTAACGTATTTCGACAGCCGCTTAGCTGTTTTGTATAGTATGTGAGTTCTTTTTCAAGAACGGAGCCGGTATTAGAGGAGAGATTCGCCATATTTTGTATAAGGACATATCCGTTAAAAAAAAGAAGCGTAATGGTGAGGACAGAAGTTGGCAAGAGCATAACAAGCAGAAAATTTTTATAAAAGTTCCGGTAAAGTGAATTGTTCATACGAATTTCCCCTTTAATGAATACTCCAGATTTGTTGAACAGTATAACATGATGCACCGGTGTGTTTCAAGTTTCTGATTGTGAAATGTGCAAAAAAAAACATCTATATGCAGAATTTTTACGGCAATATGCAATATTTTCTTTGAGTTTTCTTTGTGAAAAAAGGGATTATATACATATACAGATGTGTATGTAACAATATGGGTACAAATACAAGAGGGGAGAACATAAAAATGAGAATAAAGAAAAAGTACAAAAGAGTTATGAAGTATTATCAGCTATATTTGCTTTTACTGCCTGCATTGATTTACTTTATTATATTTCGGTATGGCCCAATGTACGGCCTTCAAATAGCCTTCAAAGATTATGTTGCTACAAAAGGCTTTGCAGGAAGTCCTTTTGTAGGGCTGAAACATTTTCAAAGATTCTTTTCTTCGCCGGATTTTTGGATAATATTGAAGAATACAGTTTCGATCAGTGTCGGCAGTATCCTGGTGAATTTTCCGATGGCGATTATTGTAGCGTTACTGTTACATCAGGTGACACATACAAGATATAAAAAGGTGATACAAACCGTTATCTATGCTCCGCATTTTATATCAGTAGTAGTATTGGTCGGTATGCTTACTCTGTTTTTATCACCTACCAGCGGTATTATAAATAAAATTATTGAAACATTTGGAGGTGAGGCGGTTTTTTTCATGGCAGAACCAAGCTGGTTCAAACCGGTTTATATTCTGTCAGCAACCTGGCAAAGTACCGGATGGGGAACCGTAATTTATCTGGCTGCATTGTCAGGAGTATCACCGGAACTGTATGAGGCGGCAGAAATGGATGGGGCAAATAAGTGGCAGAAAATGTGGCACATTGATTTCCCGGGGATTTTACCAACAGCTGTCATTCAACTCATTCTTACGACAGGAAATATTCTTTCCATCGGATATGAGAAAATCTTTTTGATGCAGAATCCGCTGAATCGTATGGCATCTGAAGTAATATCCACATATGAATATAAACAAGGCCTTCAGAATGCACAATATAGCTACTCTGCGGCGATAGGGCTATTTAATGCGGTAATTAATCTGGTGATACTTCTTGCAGTTAATAAATTTGCAAGAAAGGTATCCGATACCTCTTTGTGGTGAGGAGGAGCGTATGAAAAGAAAAAAATTACATATTTCAAGCAATAGGGTTTTCGATTTAGTGAATTATACCCTTTTATTTTTCATGGCTGCAGCAGTACTCTACCCCCTTTATTTTGTTGTAATAGCTTCTTTTAGTGATCCGAATGCTATATATGCGGGTGAGGTGATCTTTCTGCCGAAGAAAGTAAGCTTTGAGGGATATCAGATGCTGTTTGATGAGCAGTTGCTTTGGAGTGGGTATTGGAACACCATACGCTATACGGTTATAGGTACGCTGATTAACGTAGTTCTTACTGTTTGTGCAGCCTATGCATTGTCGAGAAGAAAACTCCCGGGAAGAAAAGGGCTTACCCTGTTTGTTACCTTTACTATGTTCTTCAATGGAGGATTGATCTCTACTTATTTGCTGGTCCAGAAAATGGGAATGATTAACAGTATGTGGGCGGTCATTTTTCCAGTGGCGGTTGGCCCCTGGAATCTGATTGTGGCAAGATCCTTTTTTGAAACAACAGTACCTGAGGAACTGCATGAGGTTGCATGTATTGATGGATGCTCAGAAATCAGGGCATTTATCAGTGTTATTCTTCCGGTATCCAAGGCAATTGTAGCAATAATGGTGTTGTTTTATGCAGTTTCCCACTGGAATTCTTACTTTAATGCAATGCTTTATCTGACAGATGAAGAGTTATATCCTTTGCAGCTGGTGCTTCGGAATCTCCTGATACAGACAGATATGACGGCTATGAGTACATCCGGTGACATGACAAGCCTGGCTCAGCAACAGAGAATCGCAGATCAGATTAAGTATGGCGTAATTATTATTTCAAGTGTACCGGTGTTGGCAATGTATCCATTTGTCCAAAAGTACTTCGCACAGGGTGTGACAATTGGAGCAATCAAAGGATAAAACATGAAGGAGGAAAAGGTATGTTGAAAAGGATTTTAGGTATCACATTGGCAGTGAGCATGGCGGCTTGTTTAGCTGGCTGCGGAAAGACGGAGGGGACAGTTGAAGCAGTACCGGAGCAGTCGGCACAAAGTGCGGACGGCAGGGAAATGATTGGGAATATGTACACCGCCGGTCTGCCTGTAGTGGAAGAGAAGGAAACCTTTCATATTGTGGCTTCTTTTGATTCCAGACAGCAGAAGTTCAATGATATGGATTTTTTTAAAAAGCTGGAAGAGGAAAGCAATATTTATATTGAATGGGAATTTATTGAATCCCAGGATTATGGACAGAAGAAAAATCTGATTTTGGCCAGCGGAGATTATCCGGATGCATTTTTTAATGGCGTTACTGATACAGATCTGAATACCCATGTATCTCAGGGGGTGTTTCTTCCTATTAATGAATACTTGCAGTATGCTCCGAACTTAAGTGCAGTATTTGAAGAACATCCTGATTTTAAGAAGTTATGTACTTATTTTGATGGAAATATCTATTCTATTGGGTATGCAGCAGAAGATCCCTGCCAGTACCAACCGGATGAAATGTATGTGTATAAACCATGGTTGGATAAATTGGGATTAGAGATTCCTGAAACAACGGAAGAGTTTTATCAAATGCTGAAGGCATTCAAAGAACAGGATCCGAATGGGAATGGACTAAAAGATGAGATCCCTTTCTCAGCCACTCCGGGAGGAGCCAGAGGTTTTCACTCCTTGTCGGGTGCTTTTGGGCCTGCCGTATATTTCGGAGATGCCAATAATAAAAACTACGAAAACTTTGTGTATGAAGACGGGGGAAAAATACATTTTGGTGCCAATACCGAGGAATGGAAGAATTTTATCAAGTATTGTAATCAAATGTTTTCGGAAGGATTGTTTGATCAAGAAATTTTTACTCAGGATGCAAAGCAGTATTTTGCGAAAGGAAAGACGGATGAAGTGACATTGGGATGTTTTACACTCTGGAATGCCCCTAATATGGTGGGAGCAGAACGTGCTGCTGATTATGTGGTAATTCCTACGATGGAGGGACCGAATGGGGATAGAAACTGGTGCAATTATCTGACATCAAACGGCACAGTGAGAGGATCTAATTTTGCAATTACCACGGCTTGTGAAAAACCGGAAATTCTGGTGAGATGGCTGGATTTATTTTATGATAAAAAGGTTAGCGCTGAGGCACTTTGGGGTCCTGTAGAAGAGAAAGATGGGATGTATATGTTTGTTCCTTACCCGGAGGGAAGTTCCTTTGATGAATACCGTTACCAGAACAGCCCTGTATTTGGTCCGGGAGCAGTATTTACGGAAGACTTTGAAAATACAGTGGAAATGCCGGAGATGATGGTTGACAAGATGAATGAGATAGAAACGTATTATAATATTTATCCTAAGACAAATATGATGCCGATTTTGAAATTGACAGAAGAAGAAACCGACTGGATGGAGACTACCGGAGCAGATATTATTACGTATGTATATGATAATATGGCAAAATGGATGATGAAGGGCGGTATAGATGAAGAATGGGATGATTATTTGAAACAGTTGGAAAAGCTGGGTGTAGAGAGACACTTAGAGGTTTTGCAGGGAGCTTATGACAGAGACTATGGGGCATAAGCCCCTGGTCCCTGTAAGAAAGGAGAGCATATGAACCTGTTACTAATTACGAGTGATCAGCAGCAGTTATCTACATTGGGTATCTTGAATCCTGAAATTAAGACTCCGAATTTAGATCGTCTGGCCGGGGAAGGAGCTTGTTATACCAGAACCTATTGCCCTAATCCAACATGTACGCCAACCAGGGCGAGCCTTATTACAGGCCAGTATCCCAGTCAGCATGGAGCATGGACACTGGGAACAAAGCTTCCTGAGTCTGTACTTACTATCGGGGATGTACTGCGGGAAAACGGGTATGTATCTGCTCTGGTAGGAAAGGCACATTTTCAACCGCTTGCGTCCACAGATGAATTTCCATCTCTGGAGGCTTACCCAATCTTGCAGGACTTGGAATTCTGGAAGAATTATAAAGATAGGTTCTATGGTTTTGATTCAGTAGAACTGGCGAGAAACCATACGGATGAAGCGCATGTGGGGCAGCATTATGCAATATGGATGGAGGAAAAGGGGCTGAAAGACTGGCGGAGGTATTTCAGGGAGCCTACCGGAACGAAAAAGGGAGAGGACTGCGCCGCCTGGGAGATACCGGAAGAATACCATTATGATGCATGGATTGCAGAGAGAACGAATGCAAGATTAGAAGAATATGCTGCTAAGAATCAACCGTTCTTTCTGTGGGCAAGCTTCTTTGATCCCCATCCGGATTATATTGTACCGGAACCCTGGTTTTCTATGTATCCACCCGAAGAACTTACTATGCCGGATAGTTCCGGTATGGAGTGGGATAGTCTCCCCCCGCATTTCAGAATGACACAGGAAAAAAACTCTGATTTTTCAGAGTACAAAGAGAGCGGGTATGCTATTCACGGGATGAATTACCACTGCCAGGATGAGAAAAAGCTGCGCCAATATAAGAGTGCATACTATGGCATGGTATCCATGATGGATAAATATATTGGAAAAATTTTGAATAAAGTCAGGGAACTCGATCTGGAAGAAGATACATTGGTTGTATTTACATCTGATCACGGACACTTTATCGGAGAACATGGCTTGTGTGCCAAAGGGCCTTTTATGTATGAAGAGCTGCTCCGTGTTCCCTTTTTGATAAAAGGAAAAGGAATTAAGAAGGGCCTTTGTGAATCCATGCAGACACTTGTAGATTTCGCTCCCTCTATTCTGGAAGCAATGGGGATAGCTGTTCCTCGTGTCATGACAGGAATAAGCCAGTATCCGGTTTGGTGCGGACAAAAGAAATTGGTGAGAAATCATATTATTTGTGAGCATCATCATGAGCCAAATAGTATCAACTTGCGTACGTATGTGGATGAGAGATATAAAATTACAATATACCAAGGAAAAGACTATGGAGAGATATATGATTTGAAGAATGATCCGTTAGAGGAACATAATCTCTGGGAAAATGACAGCTTACGCGCAGAGTTGCTGCTGAAATATGCATCTGCTGAACTGGAAAAGGAAGTCAGGTGGATGCCTAGAATAGCACATGCATAATTGTATATCTAGTGGATAAGCAGCGGAAGGGAAACATAAATGATAACGCAAAAAGAAAAAGAGAGACTGAGGCAATTGGCTCATAAACAGTTGGAGTATGCTAATACGGAACAAAATAACCGATTAAAAAAAGAATGGTATCGTCATAGACGTTTTGAAAAAGGAAAACCAATGGTTTTATTGGAGATCGGCGGTTTTCGGGATGAGGTATACCTTCCGAGAATGCAGTGTGAATCCCTTCAGGCCCGTCAAATTGAAAATCGTTTGTTATCCCTTTTTCTCAGACAGGAAATTTATCAGGATGATTCCGTGGTACCAGATTATTTTCCGGTGTACTATGATACCTGGTTTCACTTGTTTGGACATGAAATTAAGAAGGTGAATGCAGAAGACAGTATAGGACATCGTTTTGAGCATGTTATCCGGGATCTGGAAGAAGATTACGGCAAACTTGGAGCATCAACTTATGGTATAGACAGGGAGGGCAGTCAGAAGTTAAAGGATATGGCTGAGGATATTTTAGGGGACATACTGCCGGTCAAATGGACTATGAACTGCCTGCAGGCAGTTCCAACCCAGAAAATTATTCATTTGATGGGACTGGAAAATTTTATATATGCCATGTGTGATTATCCCGATCTGGTAAAAAAAATGATGATGAGGGCCGCTGATGATTATATCTCTTATTTTAATTGGATGAAGGAAGAAAAAATTCTGCTTCCTACTACAGGGGATGAATTATTGAATCAGGGAACTTATTGCTATACGCAGGAGCTTCCTGACAGAATGGAGCGGATTGGTCTGAGTGATGTGTGGGGGTACTTGGATTCCCAGGAATCTTCGTCCATTTCACCTGATATGTACGGAGAGTTTATATTTCCGTCGTATAAGAAAATAGCGGAGGTATTTGGCCTGCTGTCTTATGGTTGTTGTGAACCGGTGCATCCTATTTGGGAAAAGTATGTATCCCGTCTTGATAATCTCAGAAATATATCGATAAGCGCCTGGTGTGATGTAGAGTATATGGGAGAACATCTGCGTGGAAAGAAGATTATCTTCCAGAGAAAGCCCACTGCTAATTTTTTGGCTGTAGATGTGGAACTTCAGGAAGAGGAAGTGCGGAAATATATGAGTCAGACAATTCGGGCTGCCAGAGGCTGCCAACTGGAAATCACACAGAGAGATGTGCTTACAATTCATAAGAATGAGAAAAAGGCGGCCAGGTATATAGAGATTATAAGAGAAGAAATCGAGAAAAACTGGAAAGGATAACTTCTCATTGTATGGAGTCTTTCTGCAGATTTTGACGGCGGAACTCCTGGAGGCTTGTGAAACAACCCTGTGCGGTGGCTATTTCTACATTGAAAGACCAGTATGTCTGTGCTACAATTCAAGTAAGGCAATGAATTCAACACTTCTGAGTATTTTTATCTTTAATGCCGTGCCCTTTCAATGGCCGGTATCTGATGCATAGTATCTTTCTGTGGATACGGGAACATATCTTGGATAGGTATGTGGATGCATGAACTCCTTGCTGACAAAAAATAAGCGGGGAGTAGAAAAGGCGATATCTTTTCCCGTGACCTGGCAATGTACACTTTTACGGAACAATGTGAAGAAATCGCAGGGCTGCATCTGGAATTAGATACTGCCTATGTAAGAAAAGTGGTTGCCCTTATGGACGAGGATTCATCAAGAACTGATCTGCAGGTTGCCAGGATTCTGGTAAGACAGGAATAAGTGCCTTGTTTACACATAAAAAGTAAACGTCAGTACAGCGGCTGCCGGTACGGTTCAGGAGAGCCTTCCATGCGGCGGAACGTGTTATCCTGTAAAAAAATCCTGCCGGGTTTCCGGCAGGATTTTTGTTATATAGTTCCGGCTGATGGGGATTTCCCCATTTCCCCAGGCCGGCTTTTCATACCGCCCGGAGTGCAGTTACAGAAGATGGATACCGTGGCTCTCCGCCTCTGCGGCTATGGCATCCGGCCAGATAGAACACTGTACTTCACCGATATGCGCTTTGCGCAGGAAGAACATACAGATACGGGACTGGCCGATTCCTCCGCCGATGGTGAAAGGAAGTTTCTCTTCTATAATAGCTTTTTGGAAAGGAAGTCCGGCCCTGCCGGAACATCCCGCTTTTTCCAGCTGGGAGAGAAGGGCGTCTTTGTCCACGCGGATCCCCATGGAGGAAAGCTCCAGGGCGATATCCAGAACCGGATAATATACAACGATATCCGCATTCAGCGACCAGTCATCATAGTCCGGCGCGCGGCCGTCATGACGTTCGCCGGATTCCAGGATATCCCCGATCTGCATAATACAGACGGCACCCTTGGCTTTCGCAATATAGTATTCCCTTTCCTTGGGCGTATTGTCCGGGAACATATCCTCCAGCTCCTGGGTAGTTACGAAGAAAATGTCATGAGGAAGGATTTCCTCTATGTAATCGTACTCGATGGACATAAATTTTTCTGTTTTCCGGAGTACCTTGTATACGATGCGTACCACATCCTTCAGCGTATCCAGGGTTCGTTCTTCTTTTGTTATAATTTTTTCCCAATCCCACTGATCCACATAAATGGAATGGATGTTATCCGTAACCTCATCCCTGCGGATAGCGCTCATATCGGTATACAGGCCTTCGCCGGGAACGAAGCCGTATTTCTTCAGTGCATAGCGTTTCCACTTCGCAAGGGACTGCACGATTTCCGCTTCATAATCATTTTGCTCCTTGATGCCGAAAGCAACAGGGCGCTCAATGCCGTTTAAGTTATCATTCAGGCCGGAGGCCGGATCCACAAAAAGAGGTGCGGATACACGCAGCAGATTAAGCCGTTCCGCCAGAAGCTTCTGAAAGAAATCCTTCACTGTCTTGATTCCGATCTGGGTATCGTGAAGGGATAAGGCAGATTGGTAGTTTTTGGGAATAGTTAAGTTTTCCATGTTTTATTCTCCGGTTATACAGACCGGATATACCTCCCGATTTTTATGGCACTAGAATCCTTTCCTATCATAATCCAGCCGGATAGGGATGTCAATTATATCTGTAATGAAAATCTTACGTTTCGTAACCGTTCAGACGGCCCTTTGTGCCCTGCGGCATCCCGTCCAATGCATATCCCGGTTTTCCCCGGGACGGCGGCGCTGCATGGTTCCTTCCAGGAATCAGTCTGTTCGAAGGCCGCAGGTTTCCTGCCGTCCGTCTGTTATTTCCTGCCGTCCGTAAACAGACTGTAGGATGAGATAGCCGGACAAACAATAGCATTTGATGTCAGGAAAATTAAATTATATGAAGCTATAATGATAGTGATTGGTTTGCCTTCGCGGTGAGAGTGGTAGAAATACCCCGATTCCGTGAAGTCTCATCCAGAGCACAAGTACTTGGTGAAATTTTGATGGAGAAGGCTGCTTTCTGTCATGGGTAAAAGATAATTACTAATTATATGCTCTTTAAAGGAGGATAAGTAAAATGGTCTATACGAGCTTAGAACAACGCGCTGCACAGGGGTATCTGGATTTATTCCCACCATTTATTCCGGACGGGCAGGCGCCGGTGAGTGTTTCGGAACAGAAAGAATTTTATGATCGGATGGAAAAATTATACCGGTTGGCATATGGTGAACCGCAGCTTTTCGTACCAACGCTCCATGAGGATGATACGCCCCCGCCGCTTTACAGCGGGGTGTCAGACCCGAAGCGGGAAATACAAAACCACATGAAGAAATTCTGTAAATCGGTGGATTCCATGGTGATGCAAATGTACCTTATGGGAGCAAATAAGGAGTTTAAGTTAGACCGCAGGCAAAAGGTAATTCTCTCAAGGCTGGAGATTGCGGACTTTACGAAGCTTCCCCCCGCGTGGGTGTGGATGGCGGAAAAGGAACACTTAGAACGTTTCCAAACCCCATCACGCTTTGCACATTGCTGCTTTCGGGACGACTATATTTACACGGCTGCTATTTACGAAAAAGCCTTTGGGAACGAAGCTTTTCATAGGCTGATAAGCTGGATGAACGACCGTGGCTACAAGTCATTTGATATTTATGACGCTACCGCCAGCGACTGTAAGTTTTCCCTGACTTATGCAAACCCGGTGTGGAGCAATGAATTTCCCAAAGGCGGATGTGAATACAAAATTAAGCATACAGGCATATCGATGCGATATGAACCATACAGCAGTGAGTCCTGGATTCTCGGCGTATGTATACCGGGCGGCATGAAAGTGTATTTGGAGCATTTTGATGAAATGCCTGCCGGGCTTCAAGGCTTTGTGATATCACGTGTTAAACGCTGTGACGGCTGCCGCTACTGCGTACAGACCGACAAAACCGGGAACCGTCCGTTGGCTAAAATCTCAGTGCAATATGAGGGGAACGCGTACAGTCTGTGCCCCTATTACCCCGGCTACCGTTTTTGGTGGACAAGCATGGACGATACTCTTGCAGATCATATCATCGGACTGCTCGGCTTTATGGACAGGTTTGCGGATAACAAAAAGTAACGTGAAGAGTTAACAATCGGAGGGGTGTATATGCAAGCAATTCGTATTATTGAAATTCCTGATGGCAGAATGGGCAGCATCATTACGCCGCCCGAAGCGGCAAGATCATGGGGTACCATCAAATGGACTATTATATGCCGATAAAAGTGCGTTGCACAAAATAAGGGGTAAGTTAATTGTCAAGCGCTGAAAAATACGATAAACCATACGGTACCTGCCCGCGCCTTGGGGGTGGGATCGTCGGTATCATGAATGCATACGCCGGTATTCATTCCATCTGTTACAAAGCTGCCGTCTATAAAATCAGACGGCAGCTTCTTTCATTGTGGTTCTTATATGTTTAAAACGCAAACTTCTCAGGAGCAAAATGGCCTTCCGCCCTCCGGCAGAGCGGTATCCGTAATAAACGGATAACATAATCCAGCCGGACAGGGCTGTCAATGATATCCATAATGAAAAGCTTGTACTTTTCCCATACTGCCTTATATAATAATGATGTAATTATCGGGTAACATAGCAGTTACATAATAATATTATTTATACTGCGGGCAACGAGCCGGATATATGCGTTTGCAGCGGGATATTTGACTGCGCGGAAAGGGATTGAGATAATAGTCAGGAAAGAGAGGATATTACGGATGGGACAAGGCAGAATATTATTGGTGGAAGATGACGGGAGCCTGATAGACGGTTTGGAGTATTCTCTGAAAAAAGAGGGATTTATGGTGGATATTGCCCGGAGTGTGCAGGATTTCATGCAGATATATGAAAAGGGGGTATATACGCTGCTTATACTGGATGTGACGCTTCCGGATGGAAACGGGTTTGAGATATGCGAAAAGGTGCGGGCGGAATCGGAGGTACCGATATTATTCCTTACCGCTGCGGATGAGGAATTCAATGTGGTGAGGGGGCTGGATATAGGAGGGGATGATTATGTGTCCAAGCCCTTCCGGCTGAATGAGCTTCTTTCCCGGATTCATTCTCTTTTGCGCAGGGCGGGGAAGAGAGGGGCAAAAGAAGAGAAGGAGGAGGGAAAGCTTATATCCGGGAAGGTATCGGTGGATCTGCATGCGAACAGAGCCTGGCTGGAAGAACAGCCTCTTGAGCTTACGGCACAGGAGTACAGGCTGCTTTGTCTGTTTCTTTTGAATCAGGGCGTTATCCTCACAAGAGAACAGATTCTTGACCGGCTGTGGGACGGAAACGGGGATTTTGTGGATGATAATACACTGTCTGTGTATATCAGGAGGCTGCGCAGTAAAATAGAAGCGGATCCTTCTTCCCCTGTCCATCTGGTTACGGTGCGGGGGCTGGGATATCAATGGAAGGAAACCAGGTGAGGCCGGGGAGGGATTCAGGGATGGAAAGCCTGTATAAGGATAAGGATGTTCGTAGGTTTTTAGGCGGAAGCGGCATATTGATGCTCGGTATGATAATAGCCGGAGGGCTTCTTTATTATTTGCATATGGAGGATGTTAAAAAACTGTATCTGCAGCAGCAGGCGGAGGCCGCAGGGGCATTGCTTCAGGCCGGGATGGAGCCTGTACAGGTCGCACGGGTGCTGGGCGGCGATATCCGGGCGGAAATGGCGGAGGAAGGAAGGCAGCTGATGCGCAGTGCCGGTTATGAAGAACCTATATCCATACGGCTGGTGCCTCCTTTGAAGCGGCTGGGGTTATGGTGGGGAATCTGGTTTTTCCTTTTTGCAGCCGTTATAAGTCTGGGGGCGGCGGGGATTGCCGGACGGTTTCTGGCAGAAGCGCACAGGAAGCTGCACCGGATGGAACAAAGCGTAAGGCGTTTCATGGAAGGGGATTTTGAGCAGCGTATCCCTGCGGAGGAGGAAGGTGATTTTGCCCTCCTTTCGGCGGCCGTGAATGAGATGGCCTCTTCCCTGAATTCCCATAAGGAAGCGCAGAAAAAGGCAAAAGAATTTATGAAGGACACCATAACCAATATATCCCACCAGCTGAAAACACCGCTTGCCGCGCTGTTTATGTATCAGGAAATTATACAGCAGGAAACAGGAGAAGAGGAGACGGTGAAGAAATTTGCCGCAAAATCCGTGACGGCCCTGGAACGGATGCAGACCCTGGTGCTCAATCTGTTAAAAATAGCCCGTCTGGATGCGGATATGATCGTTTTCCGCAGACAGGAAGTGAAGGTGGGGGAGCTGGTGGAGGATATCCGCGCCGAGCTGGAAACGAGAGCGGAGAAGGAAAGAAAGGAAATCATACTGACAGGCGATGCGGACAGTCATATGGTATGTGACCGGGACTGGATGCAGGAGGCCGTATCCAATCTGGTGAAGAATGCATTGGATCATACGAAGGAGGGACAACGGGTGGAAATCGCCTGGGAGAATACCGCCGTTGGCGTGCGGATACAGGTAACGGACAATGGGAGCGGCATCCATCCCGAGGATCTGTATTCCATATTCCGGCGTTTTTACCGAAGCCGTTTTTCCAATGACCGGGAGGGCGCCGGGCTGGGGCTGCCGCTGACAAAGGCAATTGTGGAAGGACATGGCGGTACCATCGGCGTGGACAGTATTTTGGGGCAGGGAGCTGCTTTCACGATTTTTCTGCCATAGGCTCCGGCGTCGTATGGGATGTAAGGAACCGGCCCGGTAGCTTACAGAACTGTAAGGTGGCAGACATGTGAGAGTAAGCTTTTTCCGATATACTTACTTTCGTAGAAGAAACGCAGGCCTGTGTTTCCCGGCCTCAGAAATTTAATGGGATAAAGGGGAGGGAAACGGGCGGCCAAAGCAAGGGGAAAGAAAGGAAGTATACCATGGAAATATTAAAGGTGGATAATCTGAGCAAGACATATGGAGCCGGAGATGCCAGGGTGGAGGCGCTTAAGACGGTTTCCTTCGCAATGGAAAAAGGAGAATTTGCGGCAGTGGTGGGGGAATCCGGTTCGGGAAAAAGTACCCTGCTGAATCTGGTGGGGGGCCTGGATACACCGGGGGCGGGCAGAGTGCTGCTGGATGGTAAAGATCTGTTTGCAATGAAGGAGAAGGAACGGACGGTATTCCGGAGGAGAAATATAGGGTTTATTTTCCAGGGATTCCACCTGATTCCGGAACTGACGGTGGAGCAGAATCTGGTTTTTCCTGTTTTGCTGGATTATAAGAAACCGGATATGGCATATGTGGAGGAGCTGCTGGGAAGCCTGGGGCTGAAGGAGCGCAGAACACATCTGCCCAGCCAGCTGTCCGGCGGGCAGCAGCAGAGAGTGGCTATCGGCCGGGCGCTGATGAATCATCCGGCCCTGATACTGGCGGATGAGCCTACGGGAAACCTGGATTCCAAAACGAGCAGTGAGGTCATTTCCCTGCTTCACGGGATGTCCCGGAAATACCGGCAAAGTGTATTGATGATTACCCATAATATGAATATTGCGGCGGATGCGGATCGGGTATTCCGGGTGACGGACGGCTGCCTGACGGAAGTGAATTCCGGAAGGGAGGGCAGTGATGAATAGTTATCTGGATTTGGTAAAGGCGTATGCCAAAAGGCATAAGAGCAAAAACCGGATGAGCCTGGTAGTAATTCTTCTGGCAGTGGCCCTGGTTGCCACTATTTTCGGTATGGCGGATATGGAACTGCAGACCCAGCAGATCAGTATGAAAAAGCAATACGGCAACTGGCATATATCCATCCGGGATATTACCGGGGAACAGGCGGAGCTGCTGGCTCTGCGCCCCCAGGCCGCGGTGAGCGGTTATGTGGGCAGCACCGGCGGATCCACGGGCTATCTTTTGGATGGAAAAGCCGCCAATATTATGGGGGCGCAGGAAGACATTGCCGGGGCGCTTGGGATCCGGCTGACGGAAGGAAGCTACCCGCAGGGAGACGGGGAAGCGCTGCTTACCGCCACGATGGCCCGTACATTGGGAATTGGGGTGGGTGACGGCATAGAAGTATCAGGGCCGGACGGACGGGTGATCCCTTTGACAATTACAGCCATAGCGGAGGATACCGCCGCCGTACTGAAATCGGATCAGGCAGGCATTGTTATGACAACCCATGGATTTTACAATACCTTTCCGCCGGAGGATTATGCGGATCGTTTTTATATGCAGTTTAAACCTTTTACCGATATTCAGGGGGAAAAAGAGAAAATAGAGGAAAATCTTGGGATTTCCCCGGAGCAAATCCAGGATAACAGCTATCTGCTGGCAGCCATGGGGCAAAGCGGGGATCCATACTTTATGGCAATGTATGGAACGGCCGCCATACTTTTTCTGTTCGTGCTTATTGCCGCGATTCTTATGATCAGCAGCAGCTTCCAGACCGGTGTGTCGGAAAGGATCCGCTTTTTTGGGATGCTTCGATGCCTGGGAGCTTCCCGTAAGCAAATAAGACGGTTTGTCATCCGGGAAGGGCTGACCTATTGCAGAAAAGCAATACCCGCCGGCCTCGCCGCCGGTATCCTGGTCATATGGGGACTTTGCGGTCTGCTGCGCAGCCTGAATCCGGAATATTTTGCAGATATGCCCGTATTTGGAATAAGCATTCCCGGCATTGCGGCCGGTGCGGCAGTAGGGCTTGTATCCTGCCTTCTGGCTTCTTTGTCACCAGCCAAAAAGGCGGCGGCTGTTTCCCCGCTCACGGCGGTAAGCGGCAACGCGGAAAATAATGGAAAAATCAAAAACACCCATATGCTGGGCAGAGGAAAAATTGACGGGACACTGGGAATTTACCATGCGCTTGAAAACCGGAAGAACCTGATTCTGATGGTGGCGTCCTTTGCCTTCAGTATTCTTATGTTTATGAGCTTTTCCGGTCTTATTGATTTTATGAAACATGCCATACGGCCTCTGCAGCCATGGTCCCCGGATATTTCGCTGGTAAGCCCGGATGACAGCGGTTCCATTGACAGCGGGACATATGAAAAATGCAAGCAGCTGCAGGGAGCGGATAAAGTATACGGACGTATGTTTGACTATGCATTTCCCTTCAGCAGGAGCGGCGGGGAAGAACAGGAAACCGCTTACCTGATATCCTATGAACAGTACCAGTTCGGGTGGGCGGAGGATACCCTTCTGGATGGCAGCATAGAAGAGGCGGCGGAGGAGACGGGGAAGGTATTGGCCGTTACCCGGGATGACAGCCCCTGGAAGGTGGGGGAAACGCTTTCCCTGTATCCGGATGGAAAGGGCGGGCAAGCAGAAATTGCCGGCATTTTGGGCAGCAGTCCTTTTGACAGCGCTAATGGGGAACAGATTCTGATTTGTTCGGAAGAAACCTTTCGTGCGATAACCGGGAAGAACGGCTATACCATTGTGGATGTCCAGCTGAAAAGGCGGGGGGGAGAGGATGCGGCATTACAGATGCGGGATTTGGCCCTGGAGCAGGGGCTTACCTTTTCCGATGCCAGAAAGGATAAAGAAGAAACCAGGGCAATACTTTTTTCATTTTCCGTGTTTGTCTATGGTTTCCTGGCAGTGATTCTGCTGATATCGGTTCTGCATATTATCAATAACATTCATATGAGCATAACAAAGAGGATGAACCAGTGCGGTGTGATGCGGGCTATCGGAATGGAGGGAAAGCAGCTTCTTCATATGGTGAGGGCGGAAGCTTTTGTTTATGCCATTCTGGGAGCGGCTTTGGGAATCCTTATGGGACTGCCTGCCCACCGCTTTGTATACGGGCAGCTGATTACCTCCCGCTGGGGGACGTCCTGGCGGTTTCCCATGGGGCAGCTCGTGGTTATAGTGGGAGTCACCTTTGCAGCCACCTTGCTTGCGGTAAGGAGGCCCGCACGGAAAATAAGGGATATGGATATCGTGGATACCATTCATGCATTATAAAGAGATAGGATCCTGAAGGGTGCCTGTGAAGTTTCAGCAAAAAAGTAAAGAAAATGATATAAATCAATGTATTTTTTCATTGTACCTTTTGCCGGATTCTTTTATGATGAAGGAAAGACGGAAAAGCTATGGGGAGGAAAGACTATGCTGAAAGACAAAATGCTGTGGATGAAAGACAGTGCCAATATCCGGGATGAAATCCGGCAATGTACGGAGGAGGGGAAGGATATTTCCCGTCTCCTTCCCCGGGCGGAGGAAATCCGGAACATGGAAGAGGGGCCGGAAAAGGAAAGGTGTGCCAGGCAGCTTCTGGAAGATATGGAAAACAGCCCGGCAGCGGCGGATTTTCCTTTTGATGAACCGGAAGAGTGGGAGAAAATCGTGCAGGCCTGTGAGGGGAAGGGAATACAGACACGGATCCCGGAAACGGAGCTGGAGGATCGGATCCGGGGGGCATGGACAGGACGTGCCTCCGGCTGTCTGCTGGGCGTTCCCGTGGAAGGCTGGAGCCGGGGCAAAATCCGGGGATATCTGGAGGAAAGCGGGCAGTATCCGCTGTCGGGCTATATCCGTTCCGATGTGGATCCCGCTGTCAGGGAGAAATATGGTGTGAAAGATGTGGATGAAGGCACCGCTTATGATCGGCAGAATATCTGCTGGATCAATAATATGGATACCTATCCTGTAGATGATGATATGAACTATACGGTTTTGTCTCTTCGCGTTCTGGAGCGCAGCGGGGGAGCCTTTACTTCGGAGGATGTGGCACAGTCCTGGCTGTTCGGCCTTCCCGCTTTCCATACCTGTACGGCGGAACGGGTTGCCTACAGGAACCTGATGCATGGGATCCTCCCCCCGGAATCCGGCCGTCTTGCCAACCCCTTCCGGGAGTGGATCGGGGCGCAGATCCGGGTGGATTTCTACGGATATATAGCCGCAGGAGATCCTGCGCTTGCCGCGCAGATGGCATGGCGGGACGCAGTTGTGGCCCAGTCCAAAAACGGGGTATATGCCGCCATGTATATTGCGGCGCTCATCGCGGCAGCAGCCGTATTGCCGGAGCCTTCCGGCTGGGTGGAAGAGGCCATGAAGCAGATCCCTTGCAGCAGCAGGCTGTATAACGCGCTGAAGGAGCTTCTGGATTCCCGGAAGAAAGGCGGTTCCTGGGAGGAACTGCTGGAAGCGATCCATGGGAAATATGAGGAAGCCGATTCCTTTGACTGGTGTCTGGCAATTCCCAATGCCTTGATCGTTACGGCCTGTGTCCTGTGCTTTGGTACGGATTACAGCCAGGCGGTTATCCATGCGGTCCTGGCAGGGTTTGATACGGACTGCAACGGGGCAACGGTGGGTTCCGTTGTGGGAATTGCGCGCGGATACAAAGCGATAGACAGCAGATGGACGGCACCCGTCAGGCAGATAATCTGTTCCAGCGTTAACAGCTATACCAGGATTTCCGTGGAGGAGATTACGGAAAGAACGATAGCGGTGATGAAAAAGAGGTAAGACGGACAGCAGCAGGCGGCGTCTTTGGTCAGGATATCCATCCGGATCGAAGGCGCCGCCCGTTTTATGGATCCGTCGTGGCCTTTCCTATCCTTCCTGTGCCCTTACGGCAACAATAGAAAGTGTGTTGACAAATCCGGTGATTGAATATAAACTAGTTATATAAAAAGATTATATAACTAGTTTATATAATTGGGAAAATAAGACAGGAGGGAGTTTTGTGCCAAAGCAAAGAATTACAAAAGAAATGGTGGTGGAGGCCGCTTTTGAAATTGCCCGGAAAGAAGGGGCGGAGAAAGTCATCGTAAAGACTATCGCGGAAAGGCTGGGCTGCTCGGTACAGCCTATTTACAGCTACTGTTCCAATATGGAGGGGCTGCGGGAGGAGCTGGTGGAGCGTACCAGGCTTTTTATGAAGGAATATATTGCGGCCCGCCTGGATAAGTCCGATTATTTCCGGAGCATGGGGCAGGCCCAGATCCATTTTGCCAAAGAGGAGCCTGACTTGTTCAAGCTGTATTTCCTGCGCCGCCGCCAGGACATCGGTTCCCTCCGGGAACTGTATTCCAAAGAAGGCAGTGCGGACATGGGGGATTATCTTGCACAAACCCTGCAGATCCGCCCGGAAAAAGCCAGAGAGCTGCATCTTAACATGATTATTTACACGATGGGGATCGCTTCCATTCTTGCCACAACCGGTTCCGACATACCGGAGGAAGAAATCAGCGATCAGTTGGAAAAGGCATATCATGCCTTTTGCGTACAAAGCAGAGAGGAAAGCAATGAGTAAAATAGGAGTAATCTATAAATCGAAAACAGGGTTTACCCAAAAATATGCGCAGTGGATTGCGGAAGAAACAGGCTGTGACCTGATTCCGTATGAGCAGCGTGAACAGGCGGATTACAGCCATTATGATACGATCCTGTATGGCGGCGGTGTATATGCAGGCACCATCGGAGGTATCAAATGGTTCCGGAAGAAGCTGCCGGAGCTGTCAGGTAAGAAAATCGGCGTATTTGCCACCGGATCCAGGCCGGAACACACACCGGGGCTGGAAAAGGAATGGAAACAGAATTTTACGCCGGAAGAATGGGGGCGTATAAAGGTTTTCTATATGCAGGGCGGGCTGGCCTATGAGAAAATGGGCGCTGCAGATAAGCTGCTGATGTCTATGTTCCGGGAGATGATGAAGAAAAAGGAAGGGGAGGACAGTGAAATGTACCAGGCTATCAGCCGATCGTATGATAATACTTCCCGGGAATCTCTGAAGGGGCTGCTGGAATGGCTGAAGTGAGCAGAGGAAAAATCCTCTGGATAATAAGTACCGCCCGGCGGATTTCCGTCCGGCGGTACTGGTAAAACCCTGTAAATGGGTGCTGGTATAAATGTGTTTTATCGTTTTCCCATAAAAGCTTCAATATCTTCAATACTTCTGGGTGTTACAGCGGATAGGTTTTCACAGCCGTCAGGTGTGATAAGGCAGTTATCTTCCAGACGGAAGCCGATTCCCCATTCTTCATGATAAATTCCCACATCTACGCAGAAAACCATACCTGGTTCCAAAGACCTGCGCCCTTCGTTAATATCGACTTCGTCATGAACATCATATCCGACATGATGAGCTCCGCCATGCCAGATATAAGTTCCTACATCCTCAAAATTATCACATACGCCGATTTCCTTCAGCTGTTCGAAATTATAACGTCTTATTTCCTGATCCACAAAGGACATGGGAAGACCGGGACGCAGAATACGAAACATGTAATTGGAAGTGTTGTAGGCACAGGTATACAGAAGCCGCTGCTTTTCGCTGAATTTACCATTTACGGGCCAGCCTCTGGATACATCATTGATTTCATTATCCCAGCAGGCGCCTACATCATTGAGGATCATGTCCCCGTCATGGGCCTGCCCCCTGCAGGAATAATAATGAATACAGAAATTGTTTTTCCCGGCAGAAACAATGGAAGGAAAACCAGGGGAAAGTACACCGCGCTGTGCCAGGGCATAATCAAATTCTGCTTTATACTGGTACTCAAACATGCCGTCATGCGATGCATGCATCATGGCCTGGATGCCTTCACAGGTGATGGTTTCCGCATAACGCATTGCATCGATTTCGCAAGGTTTTTTGATGGTACGCTGCGCCTTGATTTGATTATGGATATTGGACAATGTCACATAAGGATAATCATCACGCAGTTTATCTGCCAGTCTGAATGCCTGGCGTACAGGCTGCTCATCCGTCTTTTTTCTGTCAAAATCAAGACAGACGGTTGAGATACCGCCGGATACAAGCTGTCTGTCCAAAAAAGCGGTAAAATCCGTCAGATAACGGAATTCTTCTATACCGGATCTTTCCTGTGCTTCCTGCGGACTGAGACGTTTCCCATTCCAACGCTCTGCATGAACATCCGGAGGCAGCATAAACAGTATTTCCTGTATGCTTTCTCTGTCGATTAGAATTGCCAGAACGCTGTCCTGCTGTTCAATTCCGGTGTAGTAGACAAAGCTTCGATCCGCAAAGTACGGATAATCCTCATCTCCGGTTTTGCGGGGAGCGTGTCCGCTGAAAAGAAGCAGCAGGCTTCCGGGGGCAAGTGACTGACAGAGAGAAGATCTGTTTTCCTGGTGGAATTCTTTTTTCATTCATCCTCCTTCCGGCAAAAGCGAAACGGTTACTACTATTGCCGTATAGTAATTGGCTGCGGGTGTGTGTAGATAAAAAAGCTTGGCATCACCCCCTGCTTCCCTGTGCGGCCTGCTGCCCTGCAAGGTTCCTTCCAGGGGACGCTTCCGCT
>OLOS01000343.1_pt1 | contig 52264 bp, 58 predicted proteins | sample 1672631 | NCBI WGS metagenome assembly OLOS01 (sample SAMEA3136707, study PRJEB25190) | human gut metagenome | biome: human gut; feature: human-associated habitat; material: faeces | place: Austria | collected 2013 | reverse complement strand
GCCAGCGCGCAAAAAAATCGATCGTTTTGGGGCATTTCTCATTTCAATTTGAACTCTGGTTTTTTCTGATATGGAGCTGGTCAATACCGGTCGGTGCGTCCGAAATCCGTTGCAGCACAAGGGTTTTCGCCGTTTCCAAAACTGCCGCCACCGACCACAGCAGACACGAAAGTGCCAAGCGCGAACAAGACTCGAAATCAGTTTGCGAGCAATCGCACATGGGATCGAATCCCATCCTCTCCGCCAACGGAACCCTTGAAAGCCCAGTGTTTTCAAGGGTTTTTTCTATTCGGTGAAAATTCTTTCGTTTCTATTTTTTGTGTTTTTGTCAATTTTTCGAGCCGATTTTATGCTCTTTTTCGCCCGTGAATATTAGAACAAAAAATCTTCAAACACCGCGTGAAATAAGGCTTTTTAATGCCTGCATACTTTTTGCGGCGTTAGAAAGATTTCCGTCAGACAAAAAATCGCCAAATTTCAAAACACCTGGTTGCGGGCAACCGCACCAAAAGTCATGTGTGGATTTTAGCGGTCGGGGTTCAAACCGGCAGAAAGAAAAATGTACTGTGCGTCCTCTTTGTTTCTTGCCGTAATGTAATCGCATCTTTCAATGTGTATTCGCAAGATTGGGGGATAAATATTAAAGATTATCTTTCAAAATTGTTCCCCAATACTTGTTGACTGTTGGGGAACATTCTGATATAATAATCGAAAGAATTGTTCCCCAAAAGGAGGATCTGCAATGGCAGTACAATATAGCGAAATACAGGAATTGCTCAGAAGTCGAGCCGACCTCAATGCCAGACTGAGCTTAATGCCCTATGACGGCACACCCGAAATCAAAGAGCGCGGCGACGGGAAATACCTTTATGTAAGAAAACGCGCAGCAGGAAAACTGACATCTACTTATGTAGGCGCATATACCGAAGAACTGTATAATCTGCTTTTGCGCAATGCTAGAGAAGCCCGTGAAATCAGAAAGTCGCTTCGCAGCATTGAAAAGCAGCTTGCCGCAGCCGGTTATTCCGAAGATGACCTTTCCGCCGATGTTATCAACAACATTGCCTTTGCGCGCGCCAATATGAAAATGAACATCTATGATCAGGCTGTTTTGGAGGGTGTTGCAACATCTTTCCCTCAGACGGAAGAGATCATAGAGAACGGAAAAGTATCCGGTATGACAGCTACCGACGTACAGAAAATTTTGAATTTGAAACACGCATGGGAGTTTATTTTGGACCGTGATGTAATTGCCAGCCGTTCTGACTATTATATGCTCAGTCATATTGCAAGGCTCGTCAATGAGGGCTTTTTTGCGGAAGGCGGCCGCATCCGCGGTGTTCCGGTTACCATAGGCGGCTCGTCTTATGTTCCGCCCCTGCCGAATGAATCGGATGTGAAAGACAAAATTCTTGAGATTATCGAGGAAGATGACGATGCCGTTAATATTGCCATCAGGCTTTGTCTTTACTGCATGAAGACCCAGATATTCTTGGATGGCAATAAGCGCGCTTCTGTTATCTTTGCAAACCATTATCTTATTGCTCACGGCGGAGGTTTTTTGGTCATTCCCGAAAGCGAAGTTCCGGAGTTCAAGAAACTGCTTGTGAAGTATTATGAAGGCGAAGACCCCTCTGTAATTGCGGGCTTTATGAAAGAACGCTGTTGGAAAACCATAGAGCGCTAAGCATTATCTATATTGGGGAACAAGTCTTGATGTGAATTGCAAATTCGTTCCCCAAAGTTATATCTGTGGTAAGTATGAAAACACGCCTCAATTGCACACGGAGGTTTATATGAGAATAACAAAAATCGAAATTACAAATTACAAGTCGATAAAAGAACCGGTTGAAATAAACTTTTATAACGGATTGCCGACCGTGCTAATCGGCAAGAACGGAAGTGGAAAAACCAACATTTTGGAAGCACTGAGTGCCATTACGGAGGCAAACGACAATTACTTAGGACCGCGCAGAGAACTGCCGATGAGTTATAAGGTGCATATCCGCCTTGAAAAGGAGGATGCCGAGGGGCTTTTTCCCGGCAAAAGTATTGACGAAAAATGCGAATTTGTCGCCTGCTCCGGAGAAGACTGCAAGATAAACCAAATCGAGTCGGAATGTCTAATTCCGCTTTTAAGAATGGAAATCGACGAAATCTCCGAACTTGCAGGCGAATTGAAAGACGCTCTGGATACATATACAAAGCAGCTGAACAAAATTGCGTACGGTGAAAACGAACATCCGTTACAGGGGCTTCAGATCATAAATTTCAAAAATTCAACGACAAATTATGATTTTCTCAAGAGTCGGGTCGAATTGGTGATCAAGGAAGCCGAAAAGTTTGCAAACTCTGTTAAACAGAATTTCGCTGCCGAAGAGAGCTTTATGAAATTCGGATATGTCGATTATTATGGCTTAAATGACCCGGAACAACTCTCATTCAAGCTCCATTATGTAAAACCCGATTTAGCCCCATTTGAGGAAAAATTCATTACAGTCAATGAAGCGGCGATAAAGCGGGAAATCACAAAAATCAACAAGGCAACAAGAGCGTCCTGCGAGAAAATCAACACCTTGCTGCATGAACTGGACGAACGGGCAAAACGATTGAAAGCCGCCTTAACTGACGATCAAATAATTCCCGATAACAGCGGTGTGTTTTATAAATTTATCCGCGAAGTCCGAAACTGCGTCGACAAAAAATGCGCTTTTTTGCGGAATGAAAGCAGCGAAGTCATTTTCAAAACAGAGAAACCGGAGCGCGAGTATTTCCGGAGCGATAGATCCCGTATAATCTTACAAACATATCTAAACCGAGTTTATACCGGTCCCGATAAAGATGAAATTCAAAAACAGATCAGCGAAAATAAAGATTTTTCGCTGTCCGAAGCCGCATTGAATGAATTTGAAAAATACCTCAATGAACACATTCCCGAATTTGAAAACGGTATGTACGACCGCATTTCGGTCGAACAGTCCGACGGTAAACTCCCGGCAATACTGCTGCACGAAAAAAGCGGTGAAATCGTTGACCTGAATTCGACAAGCGCCGGCAGACGGTGGTATTTCACATATTATTTTATGAAAAATACACTTGAACCCGGAGATTTGTTTTTTATTGACGAGCCTGCCGCCATGCTTCATCCCCTTGCGCAAAAAGAGGTCCTGAAAGAGCTGCTCCAGCTTGAAAGCCGAGGCATCAAGGTGATTTACTCAACGCACAGTCCGTATCTTATTCCAAACGATTGGAAAAGCGTACACTTCGTTGCGATGACAGACAGCGGAACAACCGTCACGCAGGAAAACAAATACGATGCTCTGAAGCAAGTCACCGGCGGAGATATATTTAACTTGCAGGCGCTTTTAGAACGATATCAAAAATGCGGCCCCGTTGGCGCTGCACACAATTGCTACAAGGCTCTGATTCACAAGTACGGTTCAATTGAAAAGGCAGCTAAAAACGTGCCGTTTAGTTACGATACCATTGAAGCATGGAAAAAGAAAAAACGCGGAACATCATTTGAAAATGTCATAAATATATCAAATGCACTTGCTGTTTCGTCAAAAGAATTGCTTTAATATATTGTCGAGGGTACATCTGTACCCTGCCATTCCTTTCAGCGGTTCGCTATAATATAGGCAGAATCATTGAAAGGAGGTACTCAAAATGTCAAAGTATAAGACCATAGATGTGTGGAACCGGGTGTTCGGCGCGAGGCAGGAGGCGTATGATTATACCGGACGGCTGATGAAAAAATCCGCCTGTGGGAATCCGAATAGCGCCTATCACCCGACTCTCGACCACATCCGCCCGCTTTCCGCCGGCGGCTGCGATGTCCCGGAAAACATCATCATTTGCCATCGTGATACCAACGAGGAAAAAGCAGATCACTTCCCGCACTGGAAAGCGAACGGTGCACACTACCACGCCCGCAGAGTCAAAGGCTCCCGTGTGGAATACGAGATTATTGAAGATTGAGGAGGCAAATCTATGAGTAAGCATTTCTTCGACTATGACAACGGCGATTTTGCGTATACCGTTTCCGACAATATGGCAATCGACTCCGACGGCAATATGATGATGCGCATGGGCGACAATATGGCTATGGACATGGACAGCGGAGAGCTTCATATTATTTCGTCATGGGATGATGAGGACGATGACGATTAAAAAATCGTTATAAATGAGCATCGCAGCCCCGACCTTTCAAATGAGGTTCGGGGCTGCGGTTTTGACACTGCAAAAACCTACCCCAATAAAGGCTTTCCCTTATTTTCATTCCGTTTCCCTTAAAACACGGTGCAAAATAAGGGAATCTTATTTTGCTGTTCTCATAGTTCGACCCGTCAGAAACAAAAAAATGCTGCCCCACCGTTTCCGGTGAGGCATAGATTATGTACTCTCTTTCATCATTTTCCTTTTCTGCCGCCGCTGTTCGTTCTCACGCTCACGGCGCCGGGTGTACTTGAATTCCCGAATGAGTTCTTTGTATTTTTCCGTGCGCGGGTGCGCCAGCCTTTGTGGTGATGCCATAAAGTTTACGAATTCCGCCTTGGCACAGTACTGTATAGTGCCGAGCTTGATGCCGGTTAAGGCTTCTTCCCGTATCCATTCGTGAATGCGCTGCGGGCTGTGACCGACAAGCTCCGCCGCCGTCTGCGTGGGCAGAGCCTCCGGCAGCTCTGCCCACTGCGAATCGAGCCACCGCCGAAAGGCTTCGCAGTTTTCCGGGGTGGCTTCAAACATCGGGAGCGGATGCCATTCGGTGCGGTTGGAGAACATGCCGCTCAGTTCCGATAAAAATCCCGGTTCGGTATCCATACGGGCTTTGAACCGCACCGCGTCCTCTGTCCGCAGCCGATATTTATGGGTCGTGTGTCCCGTGTTTTCGTGCGGGATATAGTTGTTATCCATCAGATATTTCATTTTCCGCGTGGAGATGTGCAGGTACTGCCGAAGCTCGCTCCCGCTCATAAATTCTTTTTCAGTCATATATAAAACCATCCTTTCTGTCAGCAAAAATGCGCCCGCCGTGGGCGCATCATTCTTTTGCTTTATTAAAGATACTGCTGATCACATCGGTGCTTTCCTGTTTCTTGGACTTATCCAGATGCGCATAGATATTCGCCGTTGTGGACAGGTCGGAGTGCCCGAGGAAGGTTGATACATTCAGCAGCGGCACATCCTGATTGATGAGGATGCTGGTTGATGAGGATGCTGGCGAAGGTGTGGCGCAGATCGTGAAACCGAATTTTGCGCAGACCGTATTGCCTGATCAGGTCGGCGAACCGCTGCGTGACCCGGTTCGGGCGTATCAGCCCGCCGAGCTGATCGACGCAGATATAATCGTCGTATTTGCGGTTGTAGCTGCCCTTGAACATACGGCGGTACAGGTCCTGCTTTTCCCGTTCCTCGCACAGCATTTCATACACCGGATCCGGCAGCGGCAGCGTGCGGCGGCTGGATTTGTTTTTCATTTCCTCCACGGGTTCGACGATGACCTTGCCGTTTTCCTTATACTCAATGATTTTTGTGTCGAGCAGTATGGTTTTCTTTTCCCAGTCTACTCTCGACCACCGTGCGCCCAACGCTTCGCTGCGGCGCAGCCCCAGACCGCCCGCCAACATAACCGCCGGATAGATAATATCCCCGCGGATAAGCCCGAGCATGGCGATCAGCTCCTCCTCGGAATAGTTTTCACCCGTAAACTTGTTTTTCTTCGGGCGGTCGATGCGGTCAAAGGGGTTCGAATCAATGAGCCCGTCCTTGAAAGCCCGCTTGAAGGCGCTGTGCAGGACGGTGTGGTAGTGGATAACGGTGTTGGCGACTACGCCCGATTCGAACATCCAATCATAAAAATCCTCGATGTCCTTTGCGGTGATGCTGCCGACCGTCAGTTCCTTTCGGGCAGTAAAATACCGCCGAATTCTACCGTTTATCATTCCGCGGTAGCTTTCGGCGGTACTCTTTTGAATGTTTTTCTCGATCTTTTTAAAGTAGGCGCACATATAATCGTAGATCGGAATATCCGAGGCAGGCTTTTTGTTTTGCGCGATCTGCTCGGCATAGGTTTGTTCAAAGGCTTGCACCACCTCTCGGTAGGCTTTTTTGTTCACCCTTGATTTGTTGGCGCTCTCGGGCAATCCCAGCGCGCGCCATACGGGCTTTGTCCTGCCGTTCTCTCTTACCTGTATCACGGCATAGAGACGGCCTTTCTTAGCCTGTACACTGGCTGCAAGTGTGGTTGCGGCATTCATTTGCGTTCACTCCTTTTTTGTTTTTACCGACACGAACAATATCACAACTCACCGCACAAGTCCAGACTTTTTCGGGAGTTTTCTCAAGAAAACAGACCTTTGGGTTCGAACTTTTGCCTTCTCTTTGCCGCAGATAGTCAATGAGCTGCGATTTGGCAATGCGATTCTCTCTGCCAACCTTCACCGCCGGAAGAGATTTTTCTTTTATCAGCTTGTATACGGTCTTGGTGCTGACCCGCAGGATCTCCGCGACCTCGGTGACGGTAAGCGCCGCCGGATAGCAGCGCAATTCTTTTTCGTGTTCTTTTTTCGTCATAGGCAATTCCTTTCTCCTACATCTTCATGGTAGGTACGTCATTTTCCTCTGCGGACATATCTTCCTCGCTGTCGGCTGCGGCGGTGAGGATTCCGACCGCAAGCCCGATAACGGCACCGAGGTTGGAGGCGTTTTCCTGCGCCTCAATGCGCTTTCGGCGTTCCTCCGGGTCTTCGGCAGTGCCGTCAATTATACTGCCAGCTTCCAGAATACCGCGCAGACCAACAGCGACAGCGCCACTGCCGATACCGCCGTGGCTATCATAATTTTCAATATTTTTCGGTGCAGTTTCTCTATCGTGCTGTCCAGCGTCTCGGTACTCTTGGAAAGAGTTTCGGAGCAATTCAAAATAAACTGCTCTTGATTCTTCCCAGCCTGTTCGATGAGGCTTTGCATCTGCGCCGCCGTCTTGCGGTTCTCCGTCACCACTTCCCGCACTGTCTTTTCCATATACTCCGCCTCGATATTCTGTATCCGGGTGCAGTGGTCGCTCAGCTCCTCCGCCGTTGCCAGCCGTTCGATCATCTGATACAGTTTCGGCTGAAACTCCACCGCGTCCGCCAGCAGTTTGCTCTCCCGTTTGCGCTGCTCTATCGGGATCGCATACACCTGCGGCTGATACGGAATCTGTTCCAGCTCGGACAGTGTCCGTGTATTTTTCTTCCTCAGCATATCCATTGCCGAGTTCTGCTGTGTGCTGTTTCCTGATTGTGAATTCATATTCCAAACCCTCTTTCAAATATTTTTCATCGTGCAGGCGTATATCTCTGCACTTCATTCCGTTCGGGCAAGTGAAGGTGATATATTTTCGTTCGTCCGTCCATGTGACCTTGTAGCCGAGCCGCTGCATCTCCCTCATAAAATCCGCGCGGCTGCCGCTGCGGTTCATCACAAAATCAATATCGGACATCAGCTTGAACTTCCAACTGTCACCCTTCGCCGCGGCGCGGTACTCTCGACTTGAAATGTTTGCACCGTCCTTTTTATACGGTTCGAGAACGCTCAGCCCATGCTGTTGGCAGATGCCGTCGCTGAGTGCGCGCAGTTTTGTCAGCGTTCCGGGGTTTTGGCGGAGTTTCCTTCCGTTTTCGTAATGCACGGAGTTGATGACAAAGTGGTTGTGCAGATGTGCGGTGTCGGTGTGCGTGGTCACTAGCACCTCATGCCCCGGCCACGCTTTTTTCGCAAACGCCAAACCGATTTCGTGCACCTGCTCGGCGGTCACGCTTTCGCTCGGCGAAAAGGACTGCACATAATGATAAAAATTCATTCCACCTTTTTTGTGATGCGCAGTCTTGGTCGCCATAAATTCCGTGAAGGCATTTTCGCCGCTGCAGTTTACGCCGCTCGCCAATCGGCGGCCGCTGTCTGCGTCCGCCACCTTTTTCTGCTGCAAACAGTATTCGATCACCGCTTTCATTGCGCTGATGCTTTGATTGGATTCGGGAATAAAACTAACCGTTGCCATTATCCTTTCCTCGCAATGTCCAGCAGCTGCTCGTAGATCATCTTCTGCCCGTCGATCATATCCTCAAAATTGTATGACCGAAACGCGCCGGCGTTGATCTTTGCCGTGATTTGATTCAGATTGTTGCCGATGCGTTTGAGCTCGATCAGCAAGGGCTTTACATCTTCCGCAACATGAATGGGCGTTTGAAGCGACAGCAAAACGAGATAGTCGGTGACGCTGCGCTCGGCGCGTTTGGCGTTGCGTTCGATGCGTTCTTTTTCGGATTTGGTCAGCCGAATCGTCAGCGTGGTGTCACGCCGTCTTTGTTTACTCATAATTATCACTCTCCATTTCTAAATTCAGTGGGTTCGGGCTGCCGCCCGTAAATGAAGGCGTTCCGGCGAGGACAGCCGGACGCTCTGCTTGCCCCGGACAAAGTCCGGGAAATCGGTAAAACCGACGCTCCCGAAAACGCCCCGAATTCGCGTTGTTTCCTTCGCATCGGTGTTTATCCCTACTCCCCGCCGAAAGCGGCACAAACCGCCTGCAAACCGCCGACAGGGACGAAAGGAACGCTTGGGACGAACCGATTGGGGGTGCACCGATTTAACCGTCACCAACGGCACTTTCGTCACCGGCAGAAAAGGAATACTCAATTTCCAGCAGTCGGGCGCCGTTGCTGCGGTGACTGCGAAAACGCACGCCGAAATCGGCAAGTCGGTATTCCCAAAGATTCATCAGCTGTTTGAGTCCTCTTGCCGATATCGCCTGTCCTGCGTATTCGTTATACCGCTCGCAAAACTCCGTGTTGCTGCCGCTGTAATTTTTCTGCACTTTCATAAATTCGACCAACTGTTCCATCTCCTTCGGCAGCAGCATTTCCCGGTTCTCCATGGTGGACGCCATCAGCGATGACGCCAACCTCATCGTTGTGCGCACCTTCTCCAAGCTGTACGGCATGGCCGGTGCCCGTATGGGGTATCTCATGAGCAACAACGAGATCATCGAGTACCTGCAGCGCGACTCCACCGGCTTCTGCTGCAGCCGTATGGGCCTGCACGCCGCCGAGGCCGCCCTGGACGATGTGGAGTTCCAGGAAATGACCAAGAAGGGCAACAAGGAAGGCCGTGAGATCCTGGTCAGATGCATGAAGGAGCTGGGCTTCCGTGTGTGGCCCTCTCACACCAACTTCATCTATTTCGATCCCGGTGTGGATGTGAAGTGGTTCGCAGACCGCCTGCTGGACTACGGCGTTATCATTCGGGGCAACTTCAACGCCAACCGTATCTCCATCGGCACCCCGGAGGAGGACCGCTTTGTCTGCAAGGCTATGCGTGAGATCATGGCGGAGGCAAAGAAGTAAGAGCGCAGCGCGCTTCCCCGGAGCCCCTGGCCGCCCCGGCGGTTCCGTGCCGGGGAAGCGCTGCTTTTCCAAAAACAAATTTGCGCGGAGAGCCCGCGCCAAAACACAGGAGGAGACAGTTATGCAGTCTTTAGGCTTTGTAGAGACCCAGGGCTATGTCCCTGCGTTCGCAGTGGCGGACGCAATGGTGAAGGCCGCCAATGTTGAGATCGTGAAAAAGGTCTGGATCGGCGCCGCCATGGTCACCATTATCGTTCGCGGGGAAGTAGGCGCTGTGCGCACGGCCGTAGATGCCGGTGCCGCCGCCGCAAACAAAATGGACGCGCTGCTCAGCTGCTATACCATTGCCCGGCCCACCGAGGAGCTGGTCAATATGCTGCAGTGCTGATGGGAGGTAAAAACGATGCAATCTTGGGGTTTTATTGAAGTAGTGGGATATATTCCCGCCGTTGCGGCCGCCGATTCTATGGTCAAGGCAGCCGATGTAAAGCTGGTTGGCTGTGAGGTGATCGGCGGAGGCTATGTGACCGTGGCCGTGACCGGTGAGATCGGCGCCATCCGCACAGCCGTTGACGCCGGTGCCGCCGCTGCCAAGCAAGCAGGCCAGCTGCACTGCGCCCATGTGATCGCCCGTCCCGCCGAAGGCGCGGCAAAGGTCATCGGACTCGATCTGTCGGCAGACGAGAAGGAGTAAGGAGGAAGGGAAATGGATTCTTACGGATACATTGAAGTTGTCGGCTTGGTTCCGGCAATCGCTGCGGCAGACGCGGCACTGAAGGCTGCTAATGTGGAGGTCGTTGGCCGCGAAAACACAGGCAAGGCCATGATCGCCGTGATCATCAAGGGCGAGATCGGCGCGGTGCGTGCCGCCATTGACGCCGCTGAGGCTGAGGTCAGCCGCATCGGCACCGTGGTCAACACCAATGTCATTGCCCGCCCGGACGAAAGCCTGACTGCCCTCTATTGATGGACGAGGGAGGCTTGAATTATGCAAAACTTTTTTACCAGAGAGGATGTGCTGGCCTACCAGCAAAAAGGCATTAAGACCATTCGCGTGGATCAAATGCCCATCCTGACGGACCTGGCCCGGGAAGCCCTCCAGACCTTCGGCATGGAGATCGTCACCGGCGCCGCTGCCCCGGCGCCCCGGGGCCCGGGAAAAGCGGCGGAGCGGCCCGGCCCGGCTACCGGTCACCCTGTGGGCGGCGGCTACGGCTCCTCCGCCTTTACACCGGACACCGGCGGCGAGGTCGTGGGCCAAAAGCTCACCGCGCCCAACCTGAATAAGCCCGCTTTCCGGGATCTGATCTGCTCCGATAAGAAGCTGGTGGGCACCTTCATCGGCACGCCCCACCCGGTCATTACGGAGTTTGTGGGCCATTTCGGCTTCGACTTTGTCTGCATTGATGCCGAGCACAACGCTATCCACCTGGAGACGGTTCAGAAAATGCTGCAAAGCCTGAAGGCAACCCCCACCTACGGCATGGTGCGTATCCCAACCCTGTCATATGAGAATGTAGCCGGCGCCCTGGATGCCGGTGCGGACGCCCTGCTGATTCCCCAGATCCGTACCATGGATGACATCCGCCGCCTGAAGGAGTACAGCCAGTATCCGCCCATTGGCCGCCGGGGCAGCGGCCCCTCCCGCCTGTGGGACTATGGCGACAGCATTACGCAGCTGGCCGCCGGACGGGATATGAACCGCACGACCAATGTTGTGGTGCAGCTGGAAACGGTGCAGGCCGTGGAGCATATTGACGAGATCGTTCAGAGTGATTTTATTGATATGTTCTTCATCGGCCCCGGCGACCTGTCCATGGATATGGGCATTTTCGCCCAGTTCACCAACCCCAAGCTCACGGACACTATTATGCTGCTCCGGGAAAAGACCGCCAAGGCGGGCAAGCGCCTGGGCATCTTCGCCGGGAGCTTTGAGGCAGCGAAAAACTGGTATGCCAAGGGCTTTGATATGTGCATTGTCAACTCCGAGCTGGCTCTGCTCAGCTCCGCGGTGGTTGGCGAGCTGGATAAGCTCCGGGACACATTGGAGGAAGTGAAGTGAAAAAGATCATCACCACCGATGATGTTCTCGCTCTGAGCAAGGAGGGAAAGACGGAACTGGTGATGAACCCCGGCGACCGGCTTACGGATCTGGCCCGGGAAATGGTCAATCGCCGCAATATCCGTCTGGTGGATGCCTCCGCCATCCCTGCGCCGGCGACGCAGGCGCCGGCACCAATACCGACACCAATACCGCCACCGGCACCTGTGACGGCTCCCCTTCCGGGGCGGCCTGCTTCGCCGGCGGCCGGCGCCGACTATGACCTGGTCATCACCGGCGGCACCTGCGTCATCCCGGAAATGGGCTGCGCAGAGCTGAATGTGTGCGTCAGCGGCGGCAAGGTGGTGGCCTTGACCACAGAGGCCGTCCGGGGCAGGCAGCAGATCGATGCCCGGGGCCTGTATGTGCTGCCTGGCATCATCGATCCCCATACCCATATAGGCCTTATGGTGCCCTTCGAGCAGGAACTGGAGACGGAGTCCCGCTCGGCCATTTTGGGCGGTGTGACCACCATCGGTACATATTTTAACAGGACAGGCAGTTATCTGCCCTATATAGAGCATCTCTCCCAGGTTATTCCCCAGGTATCCCGGGTAGATGTGATCCCCCACTTTTCTCTGCGCGAGCAGCAGCAGATCGATGAGCTGCCCCTGTACTCTCAGGGCGGCATGAACTCCTATAAGGTGTATATGTGCGGTGTGCCCGGCCTGTATCCCCATCAGGAGGACGGCTTCATTCTCCGGGTCATGGAGAAGATGAAGCAGCTGCCGCCTACGGTGAATCCGATTCTGAGCATTCACTGCGAAAACACCTCCGTGTGCGACTATGCTGCCGAGGATATGAAGGATCTCCGCCTGGAGACTCTGGATGACTGGAACAGGACCCACCCCAATATTGCCGAGGGGGAGGCCGTGATCCGGGCCGCCTATTTCTCGCAGAAGCTCCGGGCCCGGACCTATGTGGTCCACAGCTCCACCAAGGAGGCTATGGAGGCCCTGCGCCGCCTGAAGCATCCGAGCCTGTATGTGGAGACCACCTCTCCCTACCTGTGCCTGGATACAAAAAGCGACATCGGCCCCTATGGCAAAATGCTGCCGCCCATCCGGGAGCCGGAGAGCCGCAAGGCCCTGTGGGATGGCATTCGCAGCGGCATTATTGACACCATTGGCACGGACAATACCGTTATGACCGCCGAAGAAAAAAAGGTGGCCGAGGGTATGCGGGGCGCAGGTCCCGGGTATCCCACCCTGGGCACCCATCTGCCCTCGGTGCTGAATGAGGGTATTTTCCGCCAGGAGCTGCCTATCGAAAAGCTGGTCCCGCTGATGACCATGAATCCAGCCAAGATCTTCGGCGTCTACCCCCGCAAGGGCACCATCATGCCCGGCAGTGATGCCGACATCGTGCTGGTGGACCTGCGGGAGGAGCAGGTGGTGCAGCCGGACGCGCTGCTGAGCCGCTCCGACTTCTCCATCTTCCAGGGCAAGAGGCTTCGGGGCTGGCCGGTGGCCACCATCAAGGACGGCCATATCGCCGCCTGGGAGGGCAAGCTCACCGGCGATACCCAACGAGGCCGGATTTTGAAGCACTAAAAAAATCCTGATAAGCAGCAAAAATGTAAGAAAATTGACAGAAAATTCCGAAAAAATGTGTGATGCTAAGGCAAAGCAGCAGAGTCCTTTGCATACACACACCGTAAAAGAGGAGGAACACAACCGTGTATGTCTGCAAAGTAATCGGCAAGGTCATTTCCACCGTGAAAAACGAGAAACTGATCGGCCACAGCATTGTTCTGGTTTGCACAACAGCTTTGGCTCCTGACGGCACCTTTGTTCCCGGCGACCAGGTCTTTGCGGCAGCTGACACCATCGGCTGCGGGGAAGGGAACTATGTGCTCGTTACCCGGGGCAGCAATGCCCGGTTTGCCTGCAAGTGCGAGAACGCTCCCATTGACATGGCGGTGGTGGGCGTTCTGGACGGAGGGCAGCACGGCATCTGCTGAGGGCCCTGTTTCAGATCAGGATATGAGGTGAAAGAACGAATGAAGCAACTATTTGAACCCAACGGTATTGCGGTGGTGGGCGCATCGTCCAATCCGGCCAAGGCCGGCTTCGTGGCCATCCGCAATATGCGGGAAAAGGGATATGGCGGTGCGGTCTACCCGGTGAATCCCAAGGAAAAAGAGATCCTGGGCTATCCCTGCAGCCCCTCCCTGCGGGAGGTTGAGGGCCAGGTGGATCTGGTGGTGCTGATCATGCCCTCTAAGATGATCTACAGCGTTATGGACGATCTGGATCGGCGTATGGAGGAGAAGGGCGATGTGAAGTTCATCGTTTGCGCTGCCGCCGATTACGCCGAGACAAAGACCCCCGAGGGAATCGACCGGCAGGAGCGCTTGATGAAAACCGCCGAGAAATACGGCATCCGCGTGGTGGGCCCCAACTGCATCGGCGTCATTGACAACCGCAGCCGGGTAGATACCACCTTTGTGGATACCGGCGTGCCCTTCTCGTCCTTTGGCGAGCCCAGCGGCATTACCTTCATATCCCAGAGCGGCGCTCTGGCCAGCACCATCCTTATGGAGGGGGCCGGCCGTGTGGTCCCGGTCCTTTATAACAAGTTCATCTCCATCGGCAATATGGCCGATGTGGACTTTGTGGATTTGCTCTCCTATTTTGAAAAGGACGACTCCACCCGGGTCATCGGTATCTATATGGAGGGCTGCAGCAACGGCAAGGAGCTGCAAGCCGTTCTCAGACGCGTCAGCGCCAGGAAGCCCGTGGTGGCGCTGAAGGTGGGCCGCAGCGAAAAGGGCGGCGCCGCCGCTAACTCCCATACCGGCTCTATGGCCGGCGCCGACGCGGTGTATGACGCCATGTTCAAGCAGACAGGCGTTATCCGCGTGGATACCATCGATGAGCTTATTGACACCATGCAGGCCTTTGACCGCCTGCCTGTGCCCGCCGGCGGACGCCTGTTCCTGTACTCCCAGGCAGGGGGACCCGGTATCTACTGTACCGATGCCATCAGCGCCTGCAAGGAGCTGAAAACACCGCTGGTCTCGGAGCAAACCAAGCAGCGCCTGCGTGAGAGCCAACAGCCCATGGCCAACATCTGCCACCCGGAGGGCTATGCAGATATCACCGCCTCTGCCTCCGTGAGCAACCATGTTGACGGGCTGCGAATCGTTCTGGAGGATGAAAATGTGGATGCCGCCGTCTTTATTACGGTGGTACCCACCTTCTTGCCCCAGAAGGAGCTGGCCGAGGAGCTGGTAAAAATGACACAAGGGTGTAAGGAGGCGGCGCAAAAGCCCGTTTATTACTGCGTGATGGCAGGGGCCTATACCGCTCCGGCCCGTGCCATCATGGAGCGCGCAGGCATGTGTACATTCGACGCGCCGGACAAGGCAGTGATGGCCGCCAGAAATATGTGCCGCTATGCGGCCTTCCGCAGGCGCATCAGGGAGGAGGGTTGAGCCATGGCCGATAAGAAAACAATTGCCTTGAATGAGCGCGACAGTGCCGCCATGCTGCAGCAGTGCGGCGTGAACATGGTGCCCTGCGCTCTGCTGGAGAAGGAGGACGAGGCGGCCTTTGCCGCCGCTGCCGAGAGCATGGGCTTCCCCATGGCCATGAAGGTCTTGTCCGATGACATTCTGCATAAAACCGATGTGGGCTGCGTGGTGCTGGGGGTAAACAGCGTCCAGCAGATGCACGAGGCCTACCACGCCATCCTGGATAACGCCGCCAAGAATGCTCCCGGCGCCAAGGTTCAGGGTGTTCTGGCCCAGAAGATGCTGCCCAAGGGTTTTGAGGTTCTGGTGGGCGTCAGCACTGATCCCCAGTTCGGCCCCGTCATCATGGTGGGCCTGGGCGGTGTGCTGGTGGAGCTGCTCCACGCCGTTTCTCTGCGGGTGCTGCCCATTACCCGGGCCGACGCCGAGGATATGATCGATGAAACCCCCCTTGCCAAGGCCTGCCAGGGTCTGCGCGGTCAGAAGTACGACCGGGAGGAGATTGTTCAGGCGCTTTTGAGCCTGTCCCGGCTGGTGCAGGAGCATCCCGGGATCGTGGAGGTGGACATCAATCCCCTTATGCTGTATGGCGACGGCCGCCCGGCAACGGCGGTGGATGCCATGGTCGTATGGAAGCAAGAGTAAATCACATTCCTATAAAAAAGGAGCGAAATAACATGAAAGAAATCAGACTCCACGGCATCGGAGGCTTGGGCACGGTGAAGGCAGGCGAAATGCTGGTCCATGCCGCTGTTGCCAGTGGAAAGTTCGGCAATTCCATCCCCTTCTTCGGGTTTGAGCGCCAGGGCGCCCCGGTTACCTCCTATGTGCGCCTGGGCGATGAAAAGATCCGCCCTAAAAACCAGGTCTATCATCCCAACTGCACGCTGGTGCTGGATCCCAGTCTGCTCATTTCCGCCCCTGTTTTTGAGGGGCTGACGGAGAACTCCTTCTTCATCGTCAATACCAAGGTGGAAAACGGCGCCGACCTGGTGACCAATCCCAATGTCAAGTGCGCCGCATGGCTGGACGCCACCTCCATCGCACTGGAGATGCTGGGCCGTCCCATCACCAACACCATCATGCTGGGCGCCTTCACCAAGGCCACCGGCTGGGTGGATAAGGATGAGCTGGAGAAGGTCATCGGGCGTTTCTTCGGCGCTAAGAATGTGGAGACCTTCCGCCGCGGCTATGGCGAAGTAAAGCTGCACTATTTTGACTAACAGGAGGATAGGGACTATGGAATTTATCAGTGATTACATTGTGCCGATCGGGCCCGAAGGGCTGCACATTATCCAGACCGGCAAGTGGAGAACCAGAAAACCTGTCATGGACACTGAAAAGTGCGTCAAGTGCGGCATGTGCCTGATGTATTGCCCGGTCAACTCCATCCGCCGCCATGAGGACGGTTCTTTTGAGATTTGCTATGACTATTGCAAGGGCTGCGGCATCTGCGCACATGAGTGCAAGAAGGGCGCCATCGAGATGCAGCCTGTGAAGGAGGAAGAATAATGGGTGAGATCAAGGTAATCAACGGCAATATGGCTGCTGCCATCGGCGCCGCTATGTGCCGCCCCGATATCATTGCGGCCTATCCCATCACACCCCAGACCCCCATTGTGGAGTATCTGGCGGATTTTGTGACCGGCGGCACCCTGGACAGCAGCATCAGCGAGGTGGAGAGTGAGCTGTCCGCCATGAGCGTTGTCACCGGTGCTTCCCTGGCCGGCTCCCGCGTGTTCACCGCCAGTGCCTCCCAGGGCCTGTCTCTGATGTATGAGCCCTACTTCCGGGCCTCCACCCTGCGTCTGCCTGTGGTCATGGCTGTTGCCAACCGTGAGATGATCTCTCCCCAGACCCTGTGGGGCGGCCCTCAGGATTCTCTGACCGTCCGTGACGCCGGCTGGCTGCAGATCTATGTGGAGGATAACCAGGAGATCCTGGACACCATGATCATGGCTTATCGCCTGGCTGAGGACAAGAATGTCCTGCTGCCCATCAATGTCTGCTTCGACGGCTTCTACCTGTCCCATATGTCCGAGCGTGTGGAGATCCCCGAGCAGGATAAGGTGGACCAGTTCCTGCCCAAGTATGTGCCCGAGCATATCATTTTGGATCCGCAGCGGCCCATGGCCGTTGACCCCCTGACCAACGGCAACCTGCTCACCGAGTACCGTCTCAAGCACATGATGGCCCAGCAGAACGCGCTGAAGCTCATTGAGGAGCTGGACAAGGTCTACGGTGAGAAGTTCGGCAGAAGCTACGGCGGCGCCGTTGAGGAATACCGCTGCGACGATGCCGATTATGTCATCGTGACCTTGGGGTCTATGACCGGCGTTGCCAAGGACTGCGTGGATAAGGCCCGTGCAGAGGGCAAGAAGGTGGGTCTGCTGAAGATGCGTATGGTCCGTCCGTTCCCCTCCGAGCGTGTGGCCAAGGTCCTGGCGGGCAAGCGTGTCTACGGCGTGGTGGACCGCAATGTCTCCTTCGGCTGGAATACCGGCATCATCTACGAGGAGATCTGCGCCTCCATGAACCGGGCCGGTGCCTATGTGCCCAATATCCCCTTCATCGCCGGTCTGGGCGGCGAGGATATCACGGCCGAGCATATTAACTATGCCATCGACAAGATCATTGCCCAGGACGGCAAGGCCGAGAAACACGACACGGTTTGGCTGAATCGCGAAGTGAAGAGAAAGTAAGGAGGGCACTGAGATGAATGTTATTGAAAAACTCGCAACCTATGAAGATCAGATCTCTCCGGGCATCTCTGCCTGTGTGGGCTGCAATGTTGAGCTGACCCTGCGCACCTGCATGAAGGTCATGGGCCCCAACACCATTTTCGCAGTGCCTCCCGGATGCATGGGCGGTGTCGGCGTTGTAGGCTGGGACAAGAAGTCCGGTGCCAAGTGCCCCGTGTTCTTCCCCCTGCTGGATAATGTCGCCTCCATGCTGGCCGGCATCAAGCTGCACTATGAGCGCATCGGCCGCAAGGTCAATGTGGTGGCCTTTGCAGGCGACGGCGCCTCCGTGGACGCCGGTATGCAGTGCTTGTCCGGCGCTGCCGAGCGCGGCGACAAGATTATTTACATCTGCTATGATAACGAGGGCTATATGAATACCGGTTACCAGCGCAGCGGCTCCACCACGAAGGGGTCCTGGACCTCCACCACCCCCGTTATCAACGGCCATGGCGGTAAAAAGCAGAGCAAAAAGGACTTCCCCATGATTATGGCCATGCACGATGTGCCCTATATGGCCACCATGAGCCCGGCCTATATCCCCGATATGGTCCGCAAGCTGGAGAAGGCCCTGACCGTGGACAACGGATTGGTATATCTCCATGTGTTTAATCCCTGCGTCACCGGCTGGGGCTGCAAATCCGACGAGAGCATCGAGCTGGCCCATATGGCCGTGGAGACCAATATTGCCCCTCTGTACGAGGTGGAAAATGGCGAGTTCAAGATGTCTGTTGACATTAAGGATCCCAGGCCCGTGAAGGACTTCGTTACCCGCTTTAAGAAATTCAAGCATCTGACGGAGCAGGACATTCAGGAGCTGCAGGAATTTACCGACCGCCGCTTCGCCCGGCTGCAAAAGCTCTGCGAACAATAAATTGTTTTCTCCCTTTTCCCACTTCCTATTATCCCCTTATTCCCCTGCGGAAAAAGACACGGCATACAGCCGTGTCTTTTTCCTTGTTGAGACGGGCTTTCCCTACAGCTTTTTCAATGTTGTTTGGCAGACGGCAGTGCTGATTGCCTTCAGCCACACAGGTCTCTGAGACGGTCAATCCCACGGTCCAGTCGATCGATCCCATCGGTGGCGGGAACTCGCCTTTTTTCCTTTGCTATTATTTTATGCGGTTTGGGTTGAACAGCCTACATTTCGACTCTATCACAAATTATACATACAGAAATACTCCAAGGCGGTCATCGTGGATGGCTGCCTTGCCCTATATTGGATTCGACAGGCTGTTGAGCGTTGCCGTGGAGCTGTGCGGCGGCTCGGCCGTGTGGGTGCTGCGGGGAAATAGGATGGAAGAAAGGGTGAAGGGAAGAACAAAAATAGCAGAGGGCTTTCCAAGCGCGTCCCCTCGGCACTGCTGTTTTTCTGTTTGAAGCTGTGGCGGTTACGCTGTGGCTTACAAAGGACAGCCTGTTTTATCTGCTGCGTGTTCACTGCGACAAGAACAAATGTGTCCGCCGTGGCACATGCCTGCGGGCCTGTCCCACGAACGTGGAGATCCACCGGGAATCCCGCAAATTGAGTCATTTCCTTTTTGCGTGCTTTCGCTCAGTAAGTGCTTGTTTTTTGCGGTCAGCCTTTGTCATTTGGGGTTGCCGGCGCACATATATCGGGCAAAAGTTCGTTTTTTCACGATAATAATTCTGTCTTTTTTCGGGAGTGTATGCTATACTGTTGTCACGGCGCACAAGAAATACAAAAAACGCGAGGAAGGCGGAAACAGCATGCACAAAAGTGCGAAGCTGCTATCGTTTTTCCTGGCATTGCTGCTTCTCGCCCAATGAATCCCCGCACAGGTATGGGCCGCCGCTGCTGCGGACGCGCCTGCGGCCGTTTCGGAAATAGTCAACGGCACCACTACGGAATTTTTCCTCAACGGCAGCCAGATCCTGGCGCAAAAAACCGGCGACAGCGTCATGCGCTTCATCTACGACAGCACCGGCAAGCGCGTGGGCTTTGCCAACGGGACTATGCTGTTCTACTACCTCTACAACCTGCAGGGGGATGTTATCGCCATCGTCCGGGCCGCCACGGGGCAGATCGTGGCTAAGTACAGCTACGACGCCTGGGGCAACTGCACCGTCACCAACGCCGCCGGCTACGCCGTGGGCGACAAGAATCCCTTCCGCTACCGGGGGTATTATTACGATACCGAGACCGGGCTGTACTATCTCAACAGCCGCTATTATAACCCGGAGTTCGGGCGGTTTATCAGTGCAGACGGATTTGTTTCCACAGGACAGGGCATTACAGGCAGCAATATGTTCGCCTATTGCGGAAACAACCCCATTAATCAGTATGACCCCAGCGGCAACTCGTTTTTAGGTATTGCAGCCGGAGCTGTAATTTTGAAGTATCTGGCTGCATTTGCCGCATCGGCTTTGCTGCTCATTGGATTCAATAACATCGTCAACAATCCTCCGGCTTCTCCACCTATTACTATTCCAAAGTTCGAGTTTAAATCTGAAAGTACAGAGAAAGCTGAAGAAAAAGATAAACCTGCTGCCATACCATCACAGCCCAATACGACCATTTATAGATACGGCGGAACTAATCCAGGGAATTTAACACCTAGAGAAAAAGACAAGTACACTGGGTTGTCTTTTTCCACAATTCCATTACCGGGTGCAGCAGAGACTACAATTGAAGCATTGAATTCAACGGGAGTTGTATATGCTATCCGCGATGGTAAAACGCACGTTAGTGTTAGGCCTGTTGGCGGGTCTATGCAAGATTGGATAGACGCGGGAGCAGCTTCTATTTGGACGCAGGCTGTAAAGTCTGTGGTAGTTAAATGGGATGGAGTAAACTGAAATGGACAATATTAATTATATTTTGAGCCTGATCGATTGGAACAACACTCTTGACCAGCAGGCTGCCGGAATCAAAATAGCCGAAAGTATAAAGGATATTCAGGCATTTATTCAGCCTTGCACAGAAAGTTACAACAAAAATGTGTGGGATAATTGTGCACTGATTATATCAAAACGATCGGATGCCGAGCTTCTTCCTTATTTGGATAAGTTGTTTGCATGGCTGCAAGATATGAATTGGCCTGGCACTTTTTGCATATTAGATAGGCTTCGAAAATATGCAAAAACCCCCTCCTATGATTCTGTGTTGAGTGCCAGTTTTGAAAAGGCTAAAGCGGAGAACGACTATGTTTGGTGGAATAACCTTCAAATGCTAAAAGGTGAATCATGTTTAAATCCTTCAAGTCAATAAACGATCCTCAATATTGCTTATAACTGATGACATCAAACGCTCTTTTGTCGATATTTGGGGAAAGATGCAACTGCCTACCATTGCAATTTTTTCTCTCACAGAGTGACGTATAGGGAGGAATAGAAAATGAACGATAAAACTAAAGAATGTATTCTTAATATCATCATCGCAGTAGGCATAGTCTCAATAGTTATAGTTTTTCCTGGGTCTATTCTCTGCGCTGTTTTTCCTGACGCAATGGGCGTCATTGTGCAAGTCGCGTTCGTCATAGCTAGTGTATCAGGACTCTTACTAATAATACTTCTCCCGATATTTGGCGGCATAAAGTCCAAGCCGGTAAAAGCCGAGGTATTTGCGAGCCCACATCCTTCGTATGAAGAATTTTCACGTTTTTTGAATGGTTCCCTGATAGAGAATGGGTATCACTTGTTGAAGACAGCTTCGCTGGAGCCCGAAGGAGCAGTGACCGTATACGCCGATACACTGGAGTGCAGCGAATGGAACTGTGTAAGCGTCATTCGCGTACCGGAACTGACGGATGAACTGACGGAAACCGCCAACAACGCAATCACGGACATCCTCACGGGCGAGAGCGGCCGAGATGTAATTACGGCCTATGTGAACATGATCTCAATTTTCTGTGTGGACCGCATCACACCGACATTTCGGAAAATGGTCAACTGTAACATGGAGCAGGGGCTCAAAAACGGCCGACTTGTGGCAGGCATTTCATTTGGCGGAAAGAAAATTTATGTGGCAAAGCAGTCGGGCGGACTTTTTATTGCCAAATATAAAAAACTGCGGAAAAGGCTGCACCAAATTTTAAATTTGCACGCAGGGCCGGAAAGATAGTACTTGCGTCCGGCATTACCTTATCGGGGCTGAAATATGGACTAACGCCGACGGCATCCGCACCAGCAAGACAGTCAATGGCACCACCACGGAATTTTTCCTCAACGGCAGCCAAATTTTGGCGCAAAAAACCGGGGATTCCGTTATGCGGTTCTTCTACGACAGCACCGGCAAGCGCGTGGGCTTCGCCAACGGGACCATGCTGTTCTACTATCTCTACAACCTGCAGGGGGACGTCATTGCCATCGTCCGCGCCACCACGGGGCAGATCGTGGCTAAGTACAGCTACGACGCCTGGGGCAAATGCACCGTAACCAACGCCAGCGGCTACACCGTGGGCGAAAAGAATCCATTCCGCTACCGGGGGTACTATTACGACACCGAGACCGGCCTTTATTATCTCAACAGCCGATATTATAACCCGGAGTTCGGGAGATTTATTAGTGCGGACGGGCAGTTGAACAGCAGCATACTCGGTTACAACTTGTTTGCCTACTGTGAGAATAATCTAATATGCTTTAAGGACCCAACAGGTCGTTCGCTTGTTATTGCTGCCGCTGCATCTGCACTTGGCGAAATTTTATTCGATTTATGCGCTTCGGTGCTTGCGGCCAAAATGGTTAACGACATTATATCCGACATATACAGTTGGTTTCGTAGTTGCAAGAACAATAAATCTGCAGAAGCTAATGATAAAAGTGACGGATCCGATGGTGTCGTTACAAGCAAAAATCCCCCGACCGAAAATGACGGGTATCATCCTCCGAAAGGCGGCGTAAAGCGAGGGAAAACCAAAAGCGGCGAAAATGGCTGGGTTGATGACAAGGGAAACGTATGGGTTCCTGCACCATCCGGAAGCAGTAAGGCTCATGGAGGGGGGCATTGGGATGTTAACCGAAAAGACGGAAAGGGATATGTAAACATTTATCTAGGCGGAAAAATGCGACCCGGAAAGGGTCTGCCGCCTATGTTGCAGATAACAATTTTCGATGATGACCAGCAAAGGCGGATACCACAAGCGTCAGAAAGGTAGAAAACTATGCAGAGCGGCTACAAAGAAATAAATGAAAATGCGTTGACAGCGCTGAGAAATGAGGACTTCGACAAAGCGCAAGAGCTCTTTCGTGCCAATGCCAAGCATTATCCAAATGGCTGCACATTGAACAATCTTGGTGTGTTCTACTGCTATTGTGGGATACGGCAAAAAAACGGAAAACAGGTGAGTGCGTGGGCGCAGGGGGTAAAGTATTTACGGCAGGCGGCAGCCCGAGAACAAAATGCCGTGATTTGCGGCAACCTGGGTGCTGTGGCATTTCAGGATAAAAAATATCAGGATGCATATGCCTTGTTTCGGGAAGCAACCGAAAAGCGCGGAAGCTGCGCACTGGCATACAACATGGGCATATGTACGTATTGGAATGGGAACTACACGCAAACCAAGGAACTGCTTGCACCGGTGCTGAACAAGGATTCTGTTGCGTACATCCGGGAAGCACTTGGGTCACACCCGGTTTTCCCATTCTGCTTTTCAGTTATTGCTTTAAATGAGCCACCGCAGATAGCTGAAGACGCACTGCAGCCGTTTTGGGCGGAACTGCATAATGCCGGGGATATTTACGATTTGTTTACACTCCTGTTTTCCCTGGGGAAGTTCGGAGAGGCATGGGCATGCGCGGAAATGTTGGTTGAAAACTGGGCCATTGACAAGGCCGTGGGTGCTATGATCTGGGAGTGTGCACAGCAAGTGGGCGCAGACGCAGACAATCTCCCGGGCTACAATGCAGCCCGGGAACGCAAGACAGCCCACGCAGTACTCCGGCAGCGCATAGCTGAGTTTCATTATGCCCCCGTCTGCGCGGCCCTGGAGCCGTGGATGCATTAAAGCAACAAAGGTTTTTATACTGCTAGTTTTACACTTTAATAAATGATATTGGGGTGCTTATATGAAAAAAACATTATTGCTATTACTCATCGTTGGTTTGATTCTGATATTGGCATCCGGTTCTTTATGCGGCTGCAGTATGCGAAAAAGCTTTTTGATGATGGACGATGAATCCATCGCCAACAAGCAATTTGAAAAGTTAATAGACGCGATCCAAACGCAGGATATTGATGCTGTGAGGGCGTTGTTTTCCGAAAATGCGCTGAAAGAAGCGGAAAATGCAGATGAATCTATCCAAGCAATGTTCGATTATTTTCATGGAACAATGGCTTCCTACAACGACTGGGCCGGACCCAATGTTATTGCAGGGAATAATGATGACGGGACGGGACGCTATTGGAAGCGATACTATTCAACCTATGATATTGAGACAACGCAGGACAAATATCGACTTGCGATGGAAATTATAATGACGGACACAACCGATGCAGGCAATGTGGGAATACGGTCGCTGTATATCATTCGATTTGAGGATGACACAGACCAGGATTGTGCATACCGGGGAGACGGTGCCTATACACCAGGTATCAATATCGGAAAAGTACAAGAAAATGCCGAGTTTTAACTGAGGTTCCTTGAAATAATCATAACGGCATCAGAACGTCCAAAACGGTGAACGGCACCACCACGGAATTTTTCCTCAACGGCAGCCAAATTTTGGCGCAAAAGACCGGGGATTCCGTTATGCGCTTCTTCTACGACAGCACCGGCAAGCGCGTGGGCTTCGCCAACGGTACCATGCTGTTCTACTACCTCTACAATGTCCAGGGGGATGTTATTGCCATCGTCCGGGCCGCCACGGGGCAGATCGTGGCCAAGTACAGCTACGACGCCTGGGGCAACTGCACTGTCACCAACGCTACCGGCTACGCCGTGGGCGATAAGAATCCTTTCCGCTACCGGGGCTATTACTACGATACCGAAACAGGGCAGTATTACCTGAATAGCCGGTACTATAGTACGGAGTTCGGACGGTTTATCAATGTTGACTCGGAATTGGCTGGCGTTGGTGGAAATACGCAGGGCTACAATCTTTTTGCCTACTGTTTCAACAATCCCGTGAACATGTCCGACCCGGATGGCAACTGGCCCAAGTGGCTGACAGGTGCGCTGAACGTTTTGAGCGGCACGCTCCAAATGGCGGCTGGTTCCGTTCTGGGCGCAGCCATGGGCTGGACCGGCTTCGGCGCGGTTGCGGCAGGATTCCTGCTAGTCAACGGCGCTGCAACCGCCACACAGGGAATCGGGCAAATTGTAAACAGCACCGCCGGTTCGGCTGTGCTGCGAGAGGACAATATTGTCCGGACGGGAGTACAGGCAGTCGGCGGAGCTATTGGCGGGCAGACCGGCGCGGCAGTTGCCGGATACGCATATGATGCGCTGACTTTCGCCGTAAATGTATACGCCGGTCAGGCAATGGCCACAATGCCAAAAGCACGATTTTCAAATAATATATCTCAACTTAATAGCGGATCAAATATGAGATATCCTGGCAATAATCCCGCAAAATGTGATATTCCCGGATTTGAGTGGCGAGGATCCGGGTCGCCTTTGACTGGGCGGGGCAATTTTGTCAATCCCCGAACCGGGGAATGGCTCCACCCCGATTTGAGTCACGGCCCCCCCATTGGCCCTCATTGGGATTATGGAATACGTGGGCAGTCTCAAACTTTCAGAATTTTCCCGGACAGCACAATTCTCCCCAAATGAAAGGAGTAGTTCTATATGAATTCAAACGAAGATTGGCGCTTATTTAGAGAGCAGGAGCGGTATTTAACAGGTGCGCATTTAATTTATCATTTATATGAGCCGCATAATCCATCAAACGACCATGACCATTGTGAGTTTTGCATGGCTAAATTCGGAAAAGGCGATGCCGATCTAAAAATCGGCTATAGTACATTGAATAATGAAATTTGGATCTGCCCAAAGTGCTACAACGACTTTAAAGATCGTTTTGGGTGGAAACTTGAGTAATACCGCATTTATAAGAGGTGCAGAGCATACAAAGTATGAAAAGGCAAAGGAAAGATATTTCGAAAAACACAAAATATATCCTGGTTTGCATTGCATTACTTATTGGTGAAATTGGCAGCATTGTTACAAAATCCGCCAGTGTATTTGAATTAGTGAGTCTTGACTTGTTTGTATTCGCCCCAATTATAATTAAGAGATTTAAATATGATACAGACCTGGGCGCTATGCTAATAGGGGGATTCATACGTACCGCTATTTGGGCTTTCGCTTTTATTGGCGGGGCATGCCTGTTTGAAACAGACTCTCTGATTTTTAAAATTTTGCTTTGGCCTGCAGTCTAACGGTTAAGAGTGACGGAGAAGCTGTCAACGGGAGAAACGTAGAGTTATGGCGGGTGGTTCACAAGCACTTAGTAGCGGTTTCAGTGTAGTAGCTAAGGCAGGCGTTCCAACTGGGAGAAACGGAGGGTTAACTACCGGAAAATACGTTCGTGTTTTGTCGCCAAATCATCCAAAAGCATTTGAAACGGGCGGAACGATGCTGAAGATTGGAAGTAAATATAAAAATATTCGGTTTGATGTAGGCAGCAAAAGTCTGTTTCATATGAATATCCAATTGTCAAAAGCAGCAAATCATCATCTTCCAATCGGTATATTTGGAGCTGGAATACTGGGAGGCTTTACACATGATTAAGTTTTCAAAGATGTTTTTTACGAATCCAGCAAAAATATGGATTTCAAATATTAAGTGTAGCTTCAATAATGTAGTAAAAATTATCAAAGTATTTAATTGCGAATGGATGACTATGACAATTGATTCTATAGCAGAAGGGAGCGCACTGTTAACATTTGTTAAGAAACATAATCTGGAATATGCCGAAAGGCATCTTTCAAACTGCAATATAGCGCTATCTGTGTTGCTACCACATACATTGCTTAAAGAATTTTTAGAAAAGGCGTTTAACGAGGAGCCGGAAAATATATTTATATATAATTCATTTCATATGAATTGTAATATGGCATGCACACGGCATTCGTTGGAAGAGCTAACAGCTACAGGAGCTACAGATGCATGTATATCAATTGCTTTAGATGAAGATGCTATTTTGATTTGTATGAACAAATCGTGGTATTCATCTAAAGATGTGTTTCAGGCAATCAAGTCTTTGCATTTTGAATAATATATTGCAAATTGATTGCCAGGGACAAAGCAGTAAAAACAACCCACTACACGGAGTACACCAGCAACGGCAACTACGTCGCCCGCTCGGTGGACGACCGGGGCTATGCGACCAAGTATTCGTATGATCCCACAACCGGTACCCTGGGCTCGGTGGAGACGCCCAACGGCGGCGTGACCAAATACACCTACAACGCCAATAACGACCGGCTGGAGAAGGTGACCTCTCACGACAGCGCCTCCGGCAGCGCCACGACCACCGTGCGCTACGCCTATAGCAGCCGGGGCGACCTCTCGGGGATCACAACTCCCTCCACCGCGTATACCTTCACCTACGATGCCTTCGGCAACCCCCTGAAGACCACCGCCGGGGGCCGGACCCTGGTCACTAATACCTACCAGGACAATAACGGCAATCTGGCCTCCGCGCAGTACGGCAACGGCCTCACGGTGAACTACGGCTACGACTCCATGGACCGGCTGTCCAGCAAGTCGTATGGCAGCGTCAAGAAGGGCGAGTGGGTCTACAACGCCGCCAGGCAGCTGGGGCGCCACTGGGATTTCACCAATGGCCGGGGCTGCATCTATTCCTACGACGCCCTGGGCCGTCCCACCCGGGTGGATTGCACGGACGGCAACTGGCTGCAGTACGGGTACAACACCGTTGACCAGTCCACGTTTTTGCGTTACCATTTCAATGGTGTCACCCGCACCACGTCCTATACCTTATCAGCAGATTGCTTATCTTTCCTTATCAAGTCCGTGTGACCCATTTGGAGTGATGGGCACGAAAAGCGGCTGGCAGCCAAAGACTGCCAGCCGTAAAAATATACATTTTTCGCAATCCATTTAAGCGGGTGCCGCCTACAGGCCGGAGAGCTGCTCTCCAGCCCACCTATGCTTAGTCAGCGTAGCCCTTCTGGTCCTCCAGAGGGTTGATGCCGGTGTAAGGAACGGCGTTACCATCGCTGGCCGCGCCCTTGCCGGTCCGGGTAATGGTGCAACCGGTATATTCCACAATGCCGCCGATCGGAACAAAAGGCTTTTTAACCGTGATGGTCACCTTCTCCACCGCATCGCTGGCCTCAAAAATCTCATCAGAGATGCGCTGCGCAATGCGCTGCACCATTTTGTGCTGTTCGGTGGTGACCACCTTCTTGGCGCAGTTATACAGCGTCAGGTAGCTCACGCCTGTGGAGTAATCATCATTCTGGCACTTGCCGGTCTCGTCAGATTCGGCGGTAATATCCACCACAAACTTGGCGCCGAATTTGTTCTCCTCCGGGAAGAAGCCATGGGTGCCCCAGAACTGCATCCCCTTGGCGATTGTTATGCAATTAGCCATTGTTAAAGTCCTCTCTTTTCTTTGTATCAATCCTGATAGGGCTGGCCCTTCCAGAACTCGCGAACACACTCGGAGAAGTCCTTGCGGATGCGCTCATCATCCAGATTCACGGAGTGACCGTCCTGGCAGATGAGGTTTCCGTTGACATAAACCTTCTTGATGTCCTTGGGATCCTTTCTCCAGAACACCTCGGCCACCACATTCTTTTCCGTCAGCTGGATAGCGGCGTTGCCGGTGAGGATCTGGAAATCGGCGCTGTAGCCTTCCTTCAGGCAGCCCACATCGGTGTAGCCCAGGCCGAAGGCGCCGCCCTCGGTGGCAATTTGGAAGCCCTGCAGGGGGGTAAGAGCGTGCTTGCTGTAATTCTTGCCCATCTGCATCAGAACCAGATAGCGCATGTTCTCGTAGAAGTTGCCCTCGCCGTTGTCGGTACCCAGGCCAACCTTGATTCCGTTCTTCAGCATGTCGGCCACAGGTGCGATACCGGCGTTGCACAGGGCGTTGGAACGGGGCTGAGTGGAGATGCCCACGCCCATCTGGCCCATGATGTTCAGCTCCACAGGCTCCATGCAGCTGCACTGGTTGGCCCATGCCTTGCCGCCTTCCCAGAAGCCGATCTTCTTATACAGCTCAGCAGTGGTCATTCCGTACTTATCTACGCAGCACTTGTCCTCATCGGGGCCTTCATTCATGTGGATCTGGATGTATTCATCCATGTCACGCGCCATGCCGGCAGCCTTCATCAGGAACGGAGTGGAGCAGGAGAATGTGGTGTGAGTGCAAATCGTGCCGCGGATATCGCTGTTGCCGGTCTCGCGCATCTTCAGGATGAAGTTCTTGTTCTCCTCCAGGTTCTCATAGCCGTTCTCAGTGCTGATGCGCTCGTTGGACTCCAGAGACAGAACGGCCTTCATGCCGGCCTTGCGGATAACGGCCTCCTCGGTCAGCAGACGCTTGCCTCTCTCAGCAAAGGGGGCCTCCAAAATATCGTTGCACAGCGTCACACCGCTGGTCATGGATTCCAGCGCAGAATACTCCGTGGAAATACGGATGGTCTCCAGGGTCTGGCGGTTTTCCACCACGGGCCACCAGAAATCCTCCAGCAGGGGCTTGAGGCTCAGGTTAGGCTCCGTAGCACCGTGGGCCAGGGTCTCATAAAAGTGCGTATGGGTGTTGGTGAAGGTGGGGCAAACAATGCTATCCCGTGCATCGATCACGCCCTCCTTACCCAGCAGCTTCTCATTGGGAACGATCTCCACGATCTTTCCGTTTTCAACCACAAAGCCGTAATCCTTCTTTGCCTCAGTTGCGGACATAATCAGCCAGCCCGCCATAATCCCAGTCATTTTTTCCATCGTTTAAAGATCCTTTCTTGTAAATTCTTAACACAGTTGCGTTTGTGTATACGTGGTTCACTTGGTGTAAAGGAACTTGCCACTGCCCTTTTCCGCCGTAATAACGCCATCCTTCATTACGACCTGACCGCCCTTGATGGTCAGGGTGCATTTACCGTGCAGGGGGACCCCGTCAAAAATGGAGTAGTCGGTCGCTCCTACCACAGCCTTCATGCTGTATGTCCAGGATGGCTCCGGATCAAAGAAGGCCAGATCCGCATCACTTCCGACAGCAATCACGCCCTTTTGCGGATACAACCCATAGAACTTGGCTGCGTTGGTGGCTGTCATGCGGGCGAACGCCGGCATGGGCAAGCCGCCCTTAATCACGGCCTCAGAGAAGCAATACTGCATTCTTGTCTGTACCCCATCCACACCGCAGGGAACTGTTTCGTAGTTAGTGCCCAGCTTGTAGTTTTTGGAATAAGGGCAGTGATCGGTGGAGAGAATGGATATCTTCTCTTGAATCATTGCCGCAAGCAATGCGTCCGCATCCTGCTGAGAGCGCAGGGGGGGATTCATGGTGTACAGCGCACCCATGGGCCCCTCCATATTTTTCCGGGTAAAGTGCATATAGTGGGGGCAGGATTCCAGATAGAAGCTGTGGTTGCCCGCAGCACGCTCCCGCTCCAAAATAGCAACGGTCTCCTTGCTGCTGGTGTGTGCAATGCACAATCTGGTCCCTGTCAGCTTGGCAATAGCCAGCACATTCTCCACGGCCAGCTGCTCGGCAATATTCGGCCGGGTAAGAGACAGAGCGGTCATATCAGAGCTTTCCGGCGGGAAGCGCTCCTTCATGCAATCGATGATGCTTTTCTCCTCCGCATGCACCAGCAGCGACCCCTTGTCGTGAATGGTCTCCATAATCGTTAGGAAATCACCCGGCAGCAAGGATGTATAGGGATAGTAGGTGTACGCCTTGAAGTTTGTAATGCCCTCTTCCATAATCTGGGGAAGCAGGGGAAGCTCGTGCCGATACCCTTCCGTAAAGGTGAAATGCAGGGCATAGTCCACCGCCGCGTCCTTTCCGGCGTCCTTCCGCCGGGCAATGCACGCCAAGGGATCCTCTCCCTCCGCCGGCTCACAGAAATCCACCACCGTGGTGGTACCTCCTGCCAGAGCAGCCTTGGAGCCGGTATAGAAATCATCCGCAATGGGGATATCGCCAAAGCCGCCAAAATGGACATGGCCGTCTATGCCGCCGGGTACAACATACTGACCCGCTGCATCGATCACCTGGCAGCTGGGATCCAGCGGGCTTTCCGGAGACAAGATTGCCTGGATCTTGCCGTTTTCCAAAAGCAATGTCGCCTGGATGACCGAGGTCTCCGTCACGACCTTTCCGTTGATGATCGCGGTTTTCAAGCAGCAGCCCTCCTTGATCTGTTTTGAAAGTGATTGTGTCTTTTACTTGATGTAAATGGCCTTTTTATTGCACATTCCGAAGCACAGGCCGCACACGCGGCACTGATTTGCATCCACATGCATATTCCCCTGCTCGTCAAAGGAGCGGGCCCGGTATGCACAGGCGGTTACGCACCGGTTGCAGTGCACACACTTGTCAGCCTCGAACACGAAATCGGCGGGAGACTTCTCCTCCAGCGTGCCATTGCGCAGCGTCAGGCCGGAAACGGAGGGGATATCGGGATAGCCGTACTTGTCCATCAGCTTGCTGAGATTTTCCGTCAGCTGAGTGAATACGCCGGGGCCGTTCACAATAGCGGCGGTGCACACGCCCACGGCGGTAGCACCGGCCATCAGCATTTCCATGGCCGCCTCGGCATTGGTCACGCCGCCCAGGCCGATGATATCCTTGTTGGTTTTTGCGGCGATATCATGCACATAGCGCAGGGCAATGGGCAGGATGGGCGCACCGGTCATGTAGCCATAGCCATGTCCGCCGATCAGGGGGCGGCCAGTGGTGATGTCCACCCGATAGGTGGGGCCGATGGAATCAATGGCGGTAATCGCATCTGCACCGGCCTCGTCACAGGCCCGGGCGATGGTCTCCGTATCCTTCCAGTTACCGTTGACCTTGGTGATGATAGGCAGCTTGATCTCCTTCTTCAGGGCAGCCAGCAGCTCTACCAGATCCGCCGCCTCGGTATAACCGTTAACCAGCTCGATCATGTCGGCGCCGGCGTCCTGCACCATGTTGGCCACCTCCAGCGTCTCGTCCAGACCGCCGTAGCCGTAAACACTGGCAATCAGAGTCTTGACGCCCAGATCCTTGGCACGCTTGATTTCATAGTCTCTCCACCGGGTCATGGGCATATCGGAGCCGCCCTCGTTGTTCAGCAGGCTCATGTTCCCGTTGGATATCATGTGGCGAGTGGTGTTCACCGCACCCTTGACGGTGATGGATTTGGTCACCACTGCGCCGCAGCCAGCTTTAGCGCAGGCTGCCAGCGCTTCGGCATCCCAGCCGCAGGGGCCGGAGCCAAGCACAAAGGGAGTGTCCAGTTCTCTTCCGCAGAGCATCGTTTTCAGATCAGCCATAGTCTTTTCTCCTTGTATACAGTTTTTTAAGGAAGCTTCAAATAATCCAGCACGGCCTCTATCCGCACGATATAACCCGTGCAGCGGCAGAGATTGCCGTCCAGATAGGCTTTTACCTCGTCATAGGTGGGGTTTTTCAGCTCCCGCTTCAGCGCATAGGCCAGCACAACAAATCCCGGTGCGCAATAGCCGCAGCCCTCGCCGCCATACCGTGTCAAGCATTCCACGATCTTATCTGCCTCGCTGCCCAATCCTTCTACGGTGACGATCTCTGCACCGTCGGCCCGAACCGACAGGTATTCGCAGCTAACAATGGGCTTGCCGTTAAGCAGCACCGTGCAGGTGCCGCATGCCCCGTCTCCGCAGCTGATTTTTACAGAGGGGCAGCCGTGGCTGCGCAGGGTATCCGCCAGATATTCGTTGGGCGTGACATCCCATTCCTGCTGCTTTCCGTTACATTTTACATGAATCTTCATCTGCCAGCTCCTCAATTGCCCGCCGGGCAAATACCTCGCACAGTGTACGGCGGTATTCCGCCGTACCCCGATAATTCGTACCGAAGCGATATTCTGCCGTGATCCGCCGGGCCAGCTCCGCAGCCCGTCCGCGCGTAACCGGGGTGTCACGCATCTCGCTCATGGTCTTTTCCGCCAGCTTGGCCCGTCCGGGAAACACGCCTGCGGCAATGATCCAGTTTTCCTTCACGCGGCTGGCCGCCAAGCAAAAGATGGAATAATCGTTATAGCTCAAGCGCATCATCTGCACCTTGGTTCGGCGGCCCTCCTTGGGCAGCACGATCTCCAGCAGAATGTCCCTCTCCGGCATGTCCTCGTTCATATACGCCCACAGACTCTTCACGCCGCCGCGGTAGAACCGCAAGCTGGCATTCATGGCCAAAAGCGTGGGGATTATATCGGAAAAGCCAAACCGTGATGCCACATGGGCGCCGATGGTGATGACATTGCGAAGCTGTACGCCGATCAGATGCTCCAGCACCTCCCGCAGGGCGGGTCCGAAGTTTTCGAGGATGACGGCGCTGGTTTCTATATCCCGCAAGGAGGTATATGCGCCGATCATCACGGCCTCCTCCGTTTCACGGATGTAGTCAAGGCCGCAGGCACTCAGATCGATGGCCGTGCCAATCTTCACATTTGTGCGCTTCAAAAATGTACATCCGCCCAAAATGCGGTTTGTTTTCCCTTTTACCAGCAGGGCATAGGCCTCATCCAGTGTGGCGGGTTTTTGATATTCACGAATCTGCATATCCGCCCTCCTTTTCCTGAATAGCCCTGAGCACCTTTTCCGGCGTGATGGGCAGCGTATCAAAATGGATGCCCAGCGCGTTGAACAGCGCATCGGAAATTGCCGGTGCCGGAGAACCGGTGGCAATCTCGCCCAGCGACTTTGCGCCGAAGGGGCCGGTGGGCTCCTCACATTCCACGAACTCCACATCCATGGTGGGCATATCCATCTGACAGGGGATCTTATAGTTCTGCATATCCCGCGTCAGCACACGGTGATCCTCCGGGCCATATTTGACTTCCTCAAACATGGTCATTCCGATGGATTGGGTAATGCCTCCCATGGCCTGCACCCGTGCGTTGATGGGATTGAGCACCCGGCCGCAATCGATGGCCGAGGACATATGCACCAGACGATAGTAGCCCGTTTCCTTATCCACCTCTACCTCTGCACAGGTGGCAACATAGGGGCTGGGTGCAAAGGTGTCCGGGAAGGATGCGCTTACCACCAGCGGGTCGCCGCCGCCCCAGTAAAAGCCCCATTTATCCGCAAATTCAATCAGATCCATCAGCCGCCGGCCATTGGACAGATAGAACACCTCGTCCCGGAACTCAAGCGGCTCATCGGCAGGCAGGTTCGCCGTCTCACGCACGCATTTCCACAAAAGCGTTTTCATCTTCTCTGCGGCCAATTTGGCGGCGCCTCCGCAGCGATAGGTATTGGAGGAGGCGTAGGTGCCGGGGTCAAAGGGTGTGCAGGCGGTATCCGCCGCCACCAAATGGATATGGTCGGGCGAAACGCCCAGCACCTCGCCCACGATCTGAAGTATCACCGTATTGGACCCGGTACCGATATCCGCATGACCGGAAAATACGCAAAATGAGCCGTCCGCATTCATGGCAATATTCACATTGCCGCGGTCAACCCTGGGCACGCCGGAGGCGTGAGAGGAAATCCCGATGCCTACGCCCCGCACCACTGTGCCTTGGGGTACGGTACGGTTGCGCTTTTTGTCCCAGCCGATCAGCTCCTTGGATCTTTGGATGCACTGGGCCAAAGTAGTGCTTTGGATATAAGCGGGATCATCCTCCATCCAGCCGTTCATCACGGGATGGGAATCCCCCAGCCGGGCGATATTTTTCAAAAAGACCTCTGACAGATCCAGCTGCAGCTCATCGGCAATGTGGCGGGCTGCCACATTGAGCAAGAAGCAATTCTGCGTTGCGCCGAAGCCACGAAAGGCACAGCCCTCCATCTTGTTGGTAAACACGGAATACTGGCTGATCCGCAGCGCATCCACCCGGGGGAAAAGCGCATAGGAGTTTTTGATGCCCGTCTCCATCACATCCTCCGAAATCTCGGAGTAGGCGCCTGCGTTCTGGAATCCGGTCACGTCAATGGCACGCATTGTTCCGTCCCGATCCGTACCTACCGCAGCCTCCAGCATATATTCATGCCGGGAGCCGATGGTAACCATAGCCTCCTCCCGGCTGAAAATCAGGGAAGCGGGCCGCCCCGTCAGGTAGGTTACCAATGCGCACCAGCAATAGGGGCTAAAAATATTCTTGCCGCCAAAGCCGCCGCCCACCTGAGATTTGATAACCCGCAGCTTTCTGCGGTCAATGCCGAGACTTCTGGCCACATCCTCCTGCATGGCGTCCGCCGCCTGTGTGGGGGCCAAAATGGTCAGATATCCGCGGTCATCATAGTAGCTGTAGCAGCGGTGGGTTTCCAGCTGGGTGTGGATCTGCTGGGGTGTATAGACCTTGACACGGGTCACATGATCGCACCGGGCCAGCACGGCATCGGCATCTCCATATTCCCGCACACTCCGGTGTACCTGGTTCCTCTCCGGCCGATAATTCTCCGCCAGGTTGGGCTGGATATACATCTCATCCAAGTGGTCGCCATGCACCAAAATATCGCTTTCCAGTGCATGGGTAAAGTCCATCAGCGGTTCTCTGGGCTTCCACTTGATCTTCACCAGGTTTCTGGCACGCTCGGCAGCCTCCTCTGTTTCTGCTGCCACCAGCGCCACCACATCTCCCTCATACCGGCCCACCCGGTTCAGCACATTGCGCTCAAAGGGGGTGTAATTCCAGCCGAAGTTGGTAATGATGTTCGTATCCTGCCATGTAAACAAGCGGACAAAGCCGGGAACCTTTTCTGCGATGTGGGAATCAAGAGATTCAACCTCTGCAAAGGGATAGGGGCAGTGGATCGCCTTTACGATCAGTGTGCCCGGCCGGACCTGATCTGCCATGTATACAGGCCGCCCCAGGCCCAAAGCCTTGCCCTCGATCCGTGGGATCCTTTTTGTAATAAACTTAAAGTCACTCATGCGTCCTTACCGATTCCTGAGGTATTTGGGGGAAAGGCGTTCTTCATTTCAAAAGAGCCTTCATAATGGCGTAGTAGCTCTGGCAAACCTTTGCCAGCTGCTCGATCTCGATATATTCGTTGTCGGTGTGGGCCAAATTCTCTCTGGACGGGCCCATACCCACGGTCTTGATGCCTGCCTCACCGGCATAGTGGCTGCCATTGGTGCAGAAGCTGTACTGAGTCACCTCCGGCGTCTGGCCGATGGCGTGGAGCTCGGCGAGAATGTCCTGCACGAAAGCATCGTTCTCGTCAAACAGCCAGCCGGGGAAGAAGCGCTCACCCTGAATCGTATTGCCGGTATAGCACTTCTCCTCACCCACGGCAAAGGAAACCTTGGCCTTGATGGCGGGGTCCTTGGCCATCAGGTCGTCCAGCAATGCCTGGATAGGTGCCAGCACGCTTTCCTTCGTCTCCCCCACCAGCAGCCGCCGGTCATAGGTGGCGCGGCAGTAGGAGGGAACCACAGAGGCACCGGGATAGGGTGTAGACTTGATATCCGTCAGCTCCAGAATGCCCTTGCCAAGAACAGGATGCTCCACAGGCTTCAGGCTGCGAATGGCCTCCACCACCTTGCACATGCTGTATACCGCATTGACACCCTTTTCAGGGTTTGCAGAGTGGGCGGGCACGCCAAAGGTCTCGACCACGATTTCGGCACGGCCTCTTTGGCCGATCTTCAAATTGCACAAGGATGCCTCGCCGATAACCACATAGTCGGGCTTGACGATCTCGCTGACGCTACGGGCGGCCACGCCCTCAAAGCACTCCTCGTGTACAACGCCGGCAATATAAATCTCGCCGGGAAAGTCCCGGGCGGTATCCTTTGCAAAGAAATTGGCGGCGGCGGTAAAGGAAGCCACTGCGCCCTTCATATCTGAGGTGCCACGGCCATAGAGCTTGCCGTCCACCACCTCGCCCTTGAACGGATCATGAACCCATGCGGCGGGGTTTGCCACGGGAACCGTGTCGATATGCCCGTCAAATAGAACCTTCTTACCGGGACGGTTGCCCTTGATCTTGCCGATGATATTGCCGTACTTATCCACGGTCACATCATCAAAGCCGTTGGCCTTCATATATTTTTCCAGCTCGGCCGCTACGCCGCCCTCATGTCCGGAATAGCTCTGCTGGGAGATCAGCACCTTGGCAAGCTCCAGCACTTCTTCTTTTCTTGCTTCGTTTAGCATATTCATTTGCACCTTTCTGTGATTTGAATTTAGATTTTTTTTCGCACGATCATGTGTTTGATCACACGATCAAGAAAATACTCCTCAGAATACAGCACTGGCTGGGAGCGCAGGTCGTAGCCCACCTCTCCGATAAACAGCAGTGCGCAGCTTAGCGGGATATTCAAAGCGTCAGCGACTTCCTGCGTTACGGGAAGCGCCCGCAGCTCCGAAAGGTTAGTCTCCACAGATACAGAGCAGAACTTTTTCATAAACTCGAAAATAGGCGGCCGCAGGTCCTCAAACTGGTAGCTATTATTTTCGATCAGCTGCATGGGCAGGTAATCCACACAGAAAATCGCAGGACGGCCATCGGCACTGATCATACGCGCCACACGCAGCACCTGCTCCCCTACAGGGATATTCAGCTGCGCTGCCACGGTGGCATTGGCCGGATCTATCCGGGTGCGCACCCACTCTGTTTTAGCGTGCTTGCCGCTGAGCTCCAATGTCTGGTTCAGCTCAAAATTCAGATCCAGCCGGGTATCAACATGAACCACGCTCTTGTTGATCAGCGTACCGATGCCATGTTTTCGCACTACCCAGCCCTCACGCTCTAATCGGGCCAGGCTTTCGCGGATCACATTCCTGCTCACATTGAATTTTTCCGCCAGCTCCACCTCGGGAGGCAATGAATCTAAGCCGCTAAAATCTCCATTCCTGATTTCATGGAGGAGTATCTGCGTAACTTTTTCAGAAAGCTGTGTTCCCTTTTCCATCCTGTGTTTTCCCCCTGACTACATTCTTCCATCAAATAGGTCCTACCTATTTGATCGTACCACCCCTGTCTTTATTTGTCAATCGACATTTGCGCCTTTTCAATGTTCCTTCGAAAAAATCTGTATCAGGGGCGATACCCTGCCGTCAGCAGGGGCGATTATCCAGCATTTTCAGCAATTCCGCCTCGTCCACGCTGCCGCTGACCCAAGTGTTGGCAGTTGCCATATTCTGCACCCGCAGCTCGCCGCAGCGGTTCATAGCGGTCATGGCGACCTTTACCGCCTCATCATCGGAGCTGCGCAGCCAAATCGTGTGCATAGCTCCATAGGCATATGCTGCGGCCTCTCTTGCAAGCGTAAGGGATAGGTCATCGCACAGAGGCGCCAGGAAAATAGAGCTCCATGAAAACTCTGCCGGCAGCTTCAGCTCGGTCAGCACCCGCACGCTCTCCTTGAATGCCCGGTATGTTACCGCCGCCGCGCCATCGGGCCGCAGCAGGAATACCGTTGTCGCCTCCGGCACCTGAGCCGGTATGTGGTCTGTCAGAATCACAGTTCCGTATTTCCATACTTCCACCATGCCGTCTGCCGTGCTTGCCACATGGGGCAGCGTCAGCTCTGCAGGGGCGTCCAGGCGGAATTCCACAGTGGGCAGCTTATTCCGGCTTCCCAGCATACGGCAATCAAACGACAGATCCGCAGCCTCCCCGCACAGGGTGAAGATCATGTCCAGCGCTCCCTGCCAGGAGCGGCGGTTTTCAACATCCAGATCCTTGATATGCATCACAGTATCTTCCCTCCGTCTCCAAGGAAAGCCTTTTCCAGCGTCTCGTCATTCAAACGCCCTGTGGAATAGGAGTTTCCTGTGGTAATATTAAAAAAGTTAATCTTGCAGGGTGCATCCCAATCTCTGGGGACATAGGCCCAGTTATTGCCGCATCGGTCAAAGAGGATTTGAAAGGGCGTTCCATAAACATCCGTACACTTGGAGAAGGGAATATCCTCCAGCATTACGGTAATATCCTTGTCCTCGCACCGCACCGTCAGATTTGTTTCCTGTCCGTAGATCAGGCAATCGTTTACCCGGCCGTAGGCAATGGCCTCATCGTCCACTACGCTGACCATGGGCGTTGTAGCGTTGCCCTCAATAATCTGCTCCATGGAGAAGCCCCTGTCCGCCACCGTGGGCATCGCCTGCTCCACGTTGCGGGCACACACCTGTACGGCACCTACCATGCATCCCGTCCGGGCAGCCATGATATAGAGCTTCTCCGGCGCAATACCGCACACCCTCCCAATGCTCTCGGCCAGCTCTTCATCGGGTAGAACCGTGGTCTGCACGCCGGCCACCGCCTTGCGGGGTGCCACGTCACGATAATCCACGGATTGGGCGAACTGATCCGATCCCAGGATGGATCGCACCGGTCCCGAAATCACCTGCAGATCGCCCCGCCAAGGCACCCTGGTAGCAGCCACATAGGAGGCCATTTCACATACGCCCGGATTTTCCGTGAACACCCGCAACCCGGGCACCGTGTAGTTCTTCAGCGGGATCATGGCAAAGCTCAATCGGCCCAACCCGCCCATACCTACCTCGGCAAAATACTTTCCGGCCCGAAAACCGCCCTTGCAGTGGATACCCATATCCAGCACCGTGGCACCGTTTTTCAGGTGGATCACGCCGATATTCAGCCGATCAGCCTTGGGAATGACCTCTCGCTCCAGTATGTCGGCTGCGGCCTCATTCACACTCCAATGCTTCATTCGTTGTCTCCTTATGCCTGCGGCTTTCCCGCCTTCAGGGCTTTGGCCGTCAGCGCCAGCCGCCGGCCGATGGCACGTGCATTTTCCATACCCTTTTCATCCTCGGCAGCGCCCTCGGCCATGCGATCCTGGCTCCACACCGCGGCGCCGGCATAAACGCCAAGGCCGCCGTTAACCACCGGCATTCCCTGTGTATGGTAAAAGCCCAGGATGGTGTTGATGGCACACTCCTGGCCCCCATTGCGGGTGCCGCCTACAGCCAGCGCCGCTCCGGGCATATATAGCCGCAGATCGGGGTTGTCCCTGTGATTGAGGTATTCGGAACGGAACCGGGATAAGAATCCGCACAGCTGCGGGGTAATACCCATTTCATAGACGGGCGTTCCGATCAGGATCCCATCGTACTTGAAAAAATCCTCGTTCCATGTACCCATGTCATCACTGTATACCACGCAGTGGGTCACGCCCTTACGCACGCAGGCGTTGCAGCCCATGCAGGGAGCGATTTTTTTGCCGTGAAGGTAAAGCACATCAACCTCTACATCCTCCACCGCTTCAGCAGCGCGTTTGGCCTCTTCAATGGCGTAGGCGGTGGAAGCCTTGCGTGCGCTGCCGCAGACAAACAGCAGTTTTGTCATGGTCTTATTTCTCCTTTTACCCGGTTTTACATGCTGGCCAAGAACTTTTTGGCCTCACGATCAGCCTCAGCCGCCACAGCCTTTTCCTCCAGGCCACAGGCAAACTGATTCTTATGATACACAATGCGGCCGCCCACAATGGTGGTCTCCACATTCTCTTGGCTGGAGTTATACATCAGGGTTGCAAGGGTATCGAAATTCGGCGTGGAACGCAGATAGATGGGGTCATAGATGAACATATCCGCCAGCTTCCCCACCTCAATGGAGCCCAGGTCACTGCGATGGGCCGCCTTAGCTGCGTTAACAGTGGTAAAATCAAGCATATTCTGTGCAGACATAGCCACAGAGCTCCTGGTTCCGACCTTTTGCAGCAGCAGGCCGATTTTCAAGCTCTCGATCATGTCGGAGGAGTTGTTGCTGGCTGCGCCGTCCGTGCCCATGGTGATGTTGACACCCTGATGCAGCATGGAGGCCATGGGAGGAATTCCTGAGCCAAGATACGCATTGGAGGTCGGGCAATAGCAAGCGTTGACGCCGTTGCGGACAAATGCCGCGATTTCCTCCTCCTTCAGGCAGACACAGTGGACCGCCAGCAGGCGATCAGTCAGCGCGCCAAAGCTCTCCATGGCTTCCACCACGGACTTACCGAAGTTTTTCTGGGTGAAAAGATTGTCCTCCTCCGTCTCCAGGATGTGCATTGTGTAAGGCACACCGGTGTCGTTGGAATAGGCCACCATCTCCCGGTAAAGCGCTTCTGTGGTGCCCCAAGGCACAGAGGCGCCCGCCCACACCCGAATCAGGGGATGGGTGCCGTCCTCATATTTTTTGCGCAGGGCATCGGTGCGGCGGATGCACTCCTCGGCCGGGTGAATAAACCCGGGGTTCACGCCCATCTCAAGGCCAGTGTCGTGATAGCAATCCATGTAAATGCCGCGAATACCCACCTGCTCCATGGTTTCGATGCAGGCGTGGGGCAGATCGTCGTTATTCTGCACATAGTTGAAATCAGACAGGGTAGTCACGCCGCACTTGAGGCTCTCCATGGCAGCGATCTTGCAGGCAAGGCGCTGGAGACTATCCGTCATCGCCGGGCCACCCCGCAGGGGCGCAGCCTTCAGCCACTCAATGAGGTTCAGATCTGCGCCAAGGCCCTTCAGCAAAGATTGGAAAATATGCACGTGTAGGTTTTGCATACCGGGGAAAAGGGCTTTGCCGGTGCCATCCAGCACCGTGGCAGCCGTCCATTCCTCCTCAGAAAGCTTGCCGATTGCGGCGATCTTGCCCTCTCGGATGGCTACATCCGTTTCAGGCAGCACCCGGCGCTGCTCATCCTGCGTGTAAACCGTGATGTTCCGAATTAAAATATCTGCATTCTGTCTCATATCAAACACTCCTTATAAAAAAATGTCAGCAGTCATTAGGAAACTGCTGACATTGGCTATCGCAGTTCTCTCGCGTCCCTGGCGATAATAGTTATTTCGATGTAATACCGTAGCGAATCTTCTGCCGCGTGAACAGGAAATTCTGACGGTGGATACCCACGCTGACCAAATCAGCATGGGGGTGATCCTTCCAGGACTTCGGGAAAGCGGCGCCCGGGGACATGGTACCGCCCACATAAAGCATGGAATAATTGATAAAGTATTCATCCAGGCAGCCATGCTGCATCAGATGTCCGCAGTAGCTGGGGGCCTCGGCACACACAACCTCCATACCCAGCTTTCGCAGCACATACAACAGCAATTCCGTGTCAGGCTCGGCACCCTGTCCGGTAACGATCACCGGCACCAGATCAAAGTCCCGGTCCATAGCGGGCAGCTGCGCTGCATCTACCTGGTCGCGGCTTGTAAAGGGGCCCACAAGGCAATGCTTGAGGTGGCTATCCCTCTGAATATTCTCCCAGCCCACCACAGAGGTGGCAATGAGCATTTTCAATCGCTCCTCTGTATCGACTCTGAACGTGATATGCTCATAGGGAATATCTGTGGCGTCCAAGCTTACCACCACCTGGCAGGGCTGGTTGGGCTTGCCCAAGACCTCCTGCCGCTGACGGAAAAGGCTGATATCCATACAGTTGTTAATGTATGTGGGCTCGTTCTGCAGTGTCCGCGCACCTACCAAAATGCCATCGGAGTTGGCCCGCAGCATATTCAGACACCAAAAATCATCTGCGCCGCCGGTAGGGTCCAGCTCATTGAGCTTGGCGATCAGGGGGCCTACCTGATTGTCCATGAAGGCCATCTTGCCGTCCGCGCTGAGTACGATAGAGGAGACAATATACGGCCGGTCGCTGCCGGGCTTGGGGAATACCACCGGCGTGGTGTAATACCGGCTTGCATCCGGCAGGGATTTACGTCCGGCTGAAAGGCTTTCCATCTCCTGCAGCAGGGCTTCGTTGCGATAAATCTCGTGGATCTTCAGGTCATCCTTGGGGGTCTCAAAATATGTCAGATGTACAGCTTCCATGTTGTGTCCTCCTGTATTCAGCTAACTGTTTCTGCGGTTTCCTTCTTGCCGGCCATCAGCAGGCCCAGACGCTCATAGTTAGCATCGGCCCGATCCATCTCACCCAGCAAAACGCCCTCGTAAATTACGCCAATCCGGTCGCTCAGGCTCATGATCTCGTCCAGCTCTGTAGACACCAGCACCACCGCGCAGCCCCGGTCACGTGCCGCCACGATCTGCTCGTGGATAAACTTCGTTGCACCGATATCCACGCCGCGCGTCGGATGCACCGCAAAAAGAAGCTGCGGCTGCTTGTCAAGCTCGCGGGCAACCACTACCTTCTGCTGGTTGCCGCCGGAGAGCGAGTGAATGTCATTGTCCGCATTGGGCGTCTTCACGCCGTAGTGCTCAATCAGCATTTCGGCCTGCTCATCGATCTTCTTCCAGTTCAGGAAAACGCCGCTAGTAAATTTGTCGTTATAGAAAGTATCCAGCACAAGATTGTTGCGGATGGACATATTCATCACAACACCCATGCCCTGCCGGTCCTCCGGGATGTGGGAGACTCCACGATCCAAAATCTGGCGCGGGGAGGAATTGGATACGTCCTCGCCTGCGATGCGCACGGTTCCGGTCTTTTTGCATAGACCCACGATACCGCGGATCAGCTCGCTCTGACCATTGCCGTCCACGCCTGCAATTCCGTAGATCTCGCCGGCACGCACCTTCATATTCAGGCCGCGCACCGTCTCCACACCGGTGCTGTTCTTGGCGTGCATATCCACGACTTCCAGCATTACATCCCCCAGCTTCTGCTCGCCCTTGGGCGTTTCAAAGCTGACCTCCTTGCCCACCATCATGCTGGCAAGCTGTTTTGCGTTGGTTTCACTGGCCAAAACAGATCCAACCACCTTGCCCAGATGCAGGATGGTAATAACTTTGCTGATCTCCATGACCTCGTTAAGCTTATGGCTGATGAAGATCACGGCCTTGTTCTCCGCGATCAGATTGCGGATGGCGACGAACAGCTCCCTTGTTTCCTGCGGAGTCAGCACGGCAGTAGGCTCATCCAGCACCAGCAGATCGCACTTTTTATACAGCGCCTTGATAATCTCCACGCGCTGCTGCTGTCCCACGGTCAGTGTAGACACCTTTGCATAGGGATCCACCGCAAGGCCGTATTTCTGAGAAATCTCCTCAATGTGGGCAGCAACCCGCTTTTTGTCGATAAATGCCTGCTTCTCATCCAGACTCAGAATCACATTCTCTACCACAGACAGAGTGGGGATGAGCATGAAGTGCTGGTGCACCATGCCAATGCCGCAGGCGATGGCGGTCTTTGGGGAATCGATCTCTACCACCTTGCCATCCACAGTGATGGATCCGCCGTCCGGCTTGGCAAGGCCATAGAGCACATTCATCAGTGTGCTCTTGCCGGCACCATTTTCGCCCAGCAGGGTGTGGACCTCCCCACGCTCAAAGCTGACAGAGACCTTGTCGCAGGCAACTGTGCCCGGATAAATTTTGGTAATGTCTTTTAATTCAATAAAACTCATGGATTCTACGGCCTCCTTAGTGGCTTCCATCCCCCCGGGAGAGGGCCTTTTTCTGAATTGATTATTATCTAATATCTAAAAACCAGGCCCGCTTCGGCGAGCGCCGGTCCGAGGTTTCAAATTTAAAGTAAAAAAAGCAACTCAACTTTTGTTTTGTCCTTTGAAAGGGCGGGCGTATGGATGCGTGCCCTACAATAAAAAACTGCGCGAAGCGGAGACCGCTCCGCGCAGTTTTATCACTGGTTGGATTTCTTTGCAAAAATCGACTTCACGCAAAATGCGTGTGTGAGGGGTTAGCCCACCAGCGTGGACAGATCCACACCGTCATAGGACTTCTGCCACAGATCCTGCAGGGTAGCCTTCTGCTCTTTGCTCAGCACGTCGGCATATTTGCCGGCATAACCGGTCAGGGTGATGACGCCAACGGAAGCGCCCATGCTCACGAAGCCGGGCTTCAGCGTACCCTCAACAGCCTGCTCAATGGCCGTAGTAATGCCCAGCTGAGCATCCTGAATCACGCTGATAAAGCAGCTCTCGCCGATGGTCGTCTGGTCAGACACAGCGCCCACGTTCATCAGGCCCAGTGCATCGCACTCCTGCACAGCGCCCACGCCGCAGGCGTCAGCATTCTGGGTGACAATGTCAACGCCCTTCTGCTGCAGAGCATCAACAGCCTGCTTGGCCTTCAGAGCATCGTCAAAGGAACCGGTGTACACGGGGAATACTTCGCACTCGGGATCGATGTACTTGGCACCGGCGATAACGCCATTGCACCATGCAATGATGGAGTCGATCTCATTGGAGCCAACAGCGCCGATCTTCTTGGTCTTGGTAGCCATGGCGCAGGCGGCACCGTTCAGGAAGCCCAGCTGATAGGTAGCAAAGTCGATACCGGTCAGGTTCGGCTCCTGGCCGGACTGAGCGCTGGTGCAGATGAAGGTAATGTTAGGATACTCCTTAGACACCAGCTTTGCGGCATCCAGGAACTCGGCACCGTGAGAGACAATAATGGTGTAGCCGGCATCGGCATAGCCGCGCATGGTGCTCTCAAAGTCGGTGGCGGAAATGGACTCGGAATAATTGACCGTGCTGCCGGGATAGTCCTTGGAAGCAGCCTTGGCGGCATCAGCAGCCATCTGGCTCCAGCCACCATCGTTAGCGCTGCCGGAGAGCATAACGCCGATCTTCACATTGCTGTAATCTTTGCCATCATTCTTTTTGTCGCTGTCATTCTGCTTATTGCCGCAGCCAGCCAGCAGGCCCAGAACCATCACAAGAGACAGCACAAGAGCTATAACTTTTTTCATTTTTGATCCTCCCTAATTGATTTTAATATTTCCAATTACCGCAAGCCCATTTGGATAGGCTCCACCTGCACTGCGGGAAAGGACGGTGAACAATTTCCGTGCTTTAGTGGCTCTTGTAATAGGGAACACCCAGCGCAGCGGGATCCTTAGCATTACGAGAGAATACGCACAGCGCAAGCACAGTCAGCACATACGGCAGCATCAGTGCAAACTCATAGGGGAAGGCGCCGCCACCGGCCTGCAGACGGTAGGACAGCGTTTCGCCGATACCGAATACGATCACGCCGCCCAGTGTGCCGAAGGGAGTGTACTTGCCGAAGGTAACGGCAGCCAGCGCGATAAATCCGCGGCCATCCGTCATGTTTTCCGTGAATTGGCTCAAAATGCCGGTAGAGAGGACGGCACCGCCAAGGCCCACCAGCATGCCGCCTGCCACGCAGGCCATATAGCGCAGGCGCTTTACGCTGATACCCACGCTTTCCACAACCACGGGATTCTCGCCCACGGAGCGCATCTGCACGCCGATCTTCATCTTATACAGTGCGGCCCAGCAGAGAATTACCAGCAGCACGGCGATATAGGTAGGAATGGGGAAGGTCCCTATCTGTCCAAAGGTGTCGCCGGCGCTCATGCCGTCAAAGAAGGCTCGGTTCAGCGTTGTAGTTAGTCCCGCTCCCACCAGGTTAAAGGCAACGCCCAAAACCACCTGATTGATCTGGAACTCCAGCACCAGCAGGGCAAACAGCAGGCCAAAGATCCCGGCCACAAGCATGGCCACAAGCGCTCCCAACCAGACGTTGCCCAGCCAAGCTGTTGCAACCACGCCGGCCAGACATCCGATGATCATCATACCCTCGGCGCCCATATTTACAACGCCTGCGATCTCCATAACCATCACGCCCAGTGACACAAACAACAGCGGTGTTGAGTAGCGAATCATTGCCGAGAGAAACGAAATGATGGCATCAAACATTGGCGGACACCCCCTTCTTTTCCTTCTTGTGCTGTTTTACCTTCTCTGTCACGCGATACAGCACATTGACCAGCACGAACACGATCACCAGTGCGCGGATCAGATCCACCACAGAAGAGGGGACAGGCGTGAACATCTGAATGGCATTGCCGCCGCTCTTCATGGCGCCCAGCAAAATACCCGCAAAGAACATACCAACCGGGTTGCTGGCTCCCAGCAGGGCCACAGCCACACCGTCAAAGCCGAAGTTACTGGCCATGCCCTTGAGCAGACGGTGCTGCACACCCAGAACCTCAATCGCACCGGCAAGCCCGGCAAAGCCGCCCGCCATAAACATGGCCAGCAGTGTATTCTTCTGCACATTGATGCCGGCATAAGCCGCTGCCCGATTGTTCTGCCCTACGATCTGCATTTCAAGCCCGGGAGAAGTTTTCCACAGGAACACGCCAAAGAAAACGAGGCACAGGACCATCAAAATAACGCCCGTGTGCAGCTTTGTGCCGGGGACAATATTGTGCATCCAGTAGGCAGAGTCGAACATAATGGTCTGAGCGGCATTGCTGTCGGGATCCTGAATGGGTCCGCAGACAGCCCACTGAACCAGATACATGGCCACATAGTTGAGCATCACCGTGGTGATGACCTCGTTGGCGCCGAAGCGCACCTTCAGCCAGCCCACCAGCAGGCCCCACACTGCGCCGCCGAGGAACCCGGCAATCAGCGCCACGATAACCACCAACACGCCCGGGCCGGGCATAAACAGCACAACCAGCGTCGCCATCAGAGCGCCGATGTACATCTGCCCTTCTGCGCCAATATTGATTAGGCCGCACCGGTAAGCAAACGCATAGCTCAGGCCTGCCAACGTCAGCGTGGTAGTCTTTACCAAAGTGTTGCTGATGTTGACCGCCGAGCCGAAGGCGCCGGAAAACATCATTTTGAAGATCTCAAATGGCTGTTCACCAATCAGTATAATGACGAGAGAGCCCGTCAAAAATGCAAGCAGAATTGATACGATTGGTTCTAACACTTTACTTGGGTTTTTGATCATAAGTATATACCCCTTTATTGGCTCTGTGGACCCTACATATTGTCCGTATCCCATTAAATAGGTTGGCCCTATGACGAGATATACGTTTATTATACATTTTCATACAATTTTGTCAATCTGCAAATATGAAAAATTTTTGTTATTGGGCAGCACGACTAATTTGTGGGCAAAAAAAAGGTGATTTTGCCGAAAAGCAGGGGTTTTCTGAGGGGAACGCCCGATTGCGAATTGTTATATTTCGGCTTCTATCGGTTTTATATGCGCAATAACGGTCTTTTCCGTCATTTGTCAGCCTGTTTTATCCTCGCATTTGCACGCATATAAGGTTGGGCGTATTCCTCTCAAACCGAGGCCCGCTTTCACGGGCATATCTCCTCGCCCATTTTTTTGATTCTCCAATTGACAACCCGCATCGACCATGTTACCATCGTAATAGGTCATACCTAATAATAATGATTCTATACTCTATCACGCATCCACGGACCGCGAATCACACTACGGAAAGGAAGTACAGAGATATGAGCGAACTTATCCTTGGCATCGACATTGGCACCACCTCCCTAAAGGCGGCAGTCTTTGACCACGCCGGCACGCAGAAGGCAGCGGCCGTTGTGGAATACTCCCTGCTGACGCCGCAGACCAATATTGTAGAGGCCCCCTGCAACATTTACATGGAGTCCATTCAGAAATGCATGCAGGTCATTGCCTCCAAGGGAACCATCAGCACCCGGGATATCACCGTGGTGGGATTTTCCGTGCAGGGTGAAACGCTCTGCCTGCTGGACGGCGATTGCCAGCCGCTGAAAAACGCCATCGTGTGGATGGATAACCGGGCAGGCGAGCAGGCAGAGGAATTGCGGAGCAAGTTCGGCGATGAGCTGTGCTATCAGGTCACCGGCCAGGTGAGCTTTGAGGCCTGCTGGCCTGCGGCAAAGCTGCTGTGGGTCAAGCAGCATGAGCCCGAGCTATTTGCCAAGGTGCGCCATATCCTTCTGCTGGAGGATTATGTGATTTATCAGCTCACCGGCAAGTTTGTAGCCGAGGGTTCCCTGCTGACCTCCACGGAATACTGGGATATCCGCACCAAGAAATACTGGCCCGAAATGCTGGCCTATCTCGGCATTGACGAGAGCTTCCTGCCCGAGATCCGTGAATCCGGCGAGCTGGTGGGAACTGTCCTGCCCGAGATGGCCGATCTGCTGGGCATCTCCCCGCAGGCCAAGATCACCACCGGCTGTCTGGATCAGGCCGCCGGCGCTATCGGCGTAGGCAATATTCGCCCCGGCATCTTTTCCGAAAACATCGGCGCCGCTCTGGCCATCTGTGTGCCCACCTCAAAGCTGACCTACGATCCCAACCGCCAGATGCCTGTGCACTATTTTGCCACCCCTGACACATATATGATGCACACCTTCACCACCGGCGGCATGTGCCTGCGCTGGTTCCGGGACGGGTTCTGCCAGCCGGAGCTGGACATCCAAAACCTTACCGGTGTGGATGCATACGACCTGATGGGCAAGGAGGCCGATCGTGTGGCACCCGGCTCCGACGGGCTCATTATGCTGCCCCATCTTCAGGGCTCTATGGCTCCCGATGTAAACCTCAACGCAAAGGGTGTTTTTTACGGTGCGACGCTGCAGCATAACAAGGCGCATTTCGTCCGCAGCATCATGGAGAGCCTGGGTTATTTGATCTGCCGCAATTTGGAGGCCATTGACGCTATGGGGCTGGAGGTCAAGCAGATCCGCACGATGGGCGGCGGCTCCAAGTCGGATGTGTGGAACCAGATCAAGGCCGACATCACCGGCAAGACCCTCCATGTGACCTATTCCTCGCAGGATACTGCCTGCCTCGGCGCAGCTATTCTGGCCGGCAAGGCCGCAGGCGTATTCGAGAGCATCGAGTCTGCCGTGGACTCCATGGTGAAAATCAAAAAGACCTTTGAGCCGAACCCTGCCAACCGCGCCGTCTATGATAAGCAGTACAAGAAGTTTAAGCTTCTGTTCAATTCCCTGTCCACACTTTTTGACGAGGACGCCAAGGGCTGATTTCTTATCGGCCGCGCAGAATTGCGCGGCCGGTTTTTGTGCCTGAACCGTGGCAGAGCAGCGCCTTCCGGCCAGAGAAGGCCCGATGTTCTGTCTATCTTGTCAGACGAACCACCCCCATTTTGATGCAAAGCGATGAATTTGGTGCAAATTGCGCCAAATTAGTTCTTTTTACCTTGACTTGCTGCAAGCAGAACGATATAATACCGGTATAAAAATAGAAACGGAGGATGCGCATATGGAAAAACTGGGAAAGATCATTCACCCCAAGGATGCCAAGGTCTTCATGGATGAGCAGGAGCTGGTTCGTGAATACCTGCACACGGATAAGATCACTTTCGGAGTCTCCCGCCTCAAGCCCGGTGCGGTGGGTGGTCTGGACACCGGTCACGCAGTGGCTGATGAGGTCTTTTTCTGCATGCAAGGTCATGTACTCTGCTATTTTCCCGAGGATGACACCTATTACGAGCTGGAGCAGGGCGATGCGCTGCTGATCCCCCCCGCCACAGGCCACAAGCTTTTTAACATTGGTGACGAGGATGCCCTTATCAGTTGGAGCTGCGCCCCTCATCCCTAACAGCTATAGTCAGAACACAAATTGCGCTTCGCGCCCTCAGGGCAAAAATCAACCTGCTATTTTTTGAAAGGAAGTATATTAAAATGAGCAAACATCCCGAACTAATTGTCATGCTGACCCACAATGACCGCACCGTCGAGAACGCCTACGAGATCTTTGACGCCTGCAAGGACACCAAGGCCAAATATTGGGGCTTCAAGGAAGTCGGTATTCCTCTGGATGAGATGAAGAAGCTGTGCTCCTACATGAAGGCCTGCGGCAAGACCACCTTCCTGGAGGTCGTGGCCTATACCGAGGAGGAGTGCCTCGCCGGTGCCAAGATGGCCGTGGAGTGCGGCTTTGATTGCCTGATGGGCACAATCTTCTTTGACTCTATTCTGGATTACTGCAAGCAGCACGATCTGCGCTACATGCCCTTCGTTGGCAAGATCACCGGTCGTCCCTCCGTGCTGGAAGGCACCATTGACGGCATGATCGAGGAGGCCAACAGCCTGCTGGCCAAGGGCGTGTACGGCATTGACCTGCTGGGTTACCGCTACACCGGTGACGCTGTGGAGCTGAACAAGCGCTTCGTGGCTGGCGTCAAGGCTCCTGTGTGTCTGGCCGGCTCCGTTTCCAGCTACCAGCGCCTTGATGAGGTAAAGGACGCTGATTCCTGGACCTTCACCATTGGTGGCGCTTTCTTTGAGAACAAGTTTGACGGCACCTTTGCAGAGCAGATCGATAAGGTTGTCGATTACATGGCGAAGTAATTTTCGTAATTTTGACCGGGCGGGGGAGCTTTTCCTCCGCCCGACTTTGAAAGGGAGGAGCATTTTATGGACTTGATGACGATCGGTCAGGCGCAGAAGCTGACATCCCCTAACCCCTTCGCACTGCTAAGCGTTCGCAAGAACGATGGCACGACCAATGTGATGGCCGTTTCCTGGTGGAACTACGCCTCCAACCATCCCGCCACCGTCACTGTCTGCCTGAGCAGCAAGGGATATTCCGGCCAGTGCATCCGCGAAAGCGGCGCTTTCGGCCTGAATATCGTGGGTGAACCGCTCAAGGAGGCAGCGATAAAAGCCGGTTGCTGCTCCGGCCGAGACATGGACAAGGCCGCCGCTATCGGTATTCCCCTAACCGCTCAGGAGGGCTTTTCTCAGGAAATGGTGGACGGCAGCCGCCTGTGGATTTCCTGCCGTCTGAAGGATACGCTGACTATCGGTGACCATGTGCTGTATGTGGGTGAGGTGGAAACTATCATGGGAGATCCCTCTGTGAAGGGGCTCTACGCATGGGAAGGCTATGGTCGGCTTGACACCGTTTCCGGTGTATAACGCTGCCCAAAGCAAGGTGACGTCTTGATACGAGAGCAACGCATCAGCTATATTTGCAGCGAATTGCAGCAAAAGGGTATCGTCTCTATTGCCGAGCTGACCCATGCCATGCAGACCTCCCGCTCCACCATCCGCCGCGATCTAAGCGATCTGGAAGCACAGGGCCTACTCAAGTGTATCTGGGGCGGCGCGGTCAGCCTTTCCAAGCAAATGGCCTATGAGCCGCCCTTCAATACCCGGCGGGATCTATGCGTAGATGAAAAACGCCGCATTGCCTCCCGTGCCATGGAGCTGGTCGTAGACAATGCCACCATCCTGCTGGATTCCGGCACCACATCCTACGAGCTTGCCAAGCAGCTCGCCGGATCAAAGCACATCAATGTTGCCACCAATGACCTCAACAGTGCTATGGCGCTGGCTGCCAACGCCGATATATCCCTGTTCATTCTCGGCGGCACCCTGCGTCCCAACCATTACTCCGTCAACGGTCTGTTTACCGAGGAGATGATTCGTCAGCTTCATGCCGACATGGCTTTTCTCAGTGTGGACGCCATTGACCTTTCCTCGGGCCTGATGAGCTTTTCCATGGAGGAAATGCCCACCAAGCGCATGATGATCCAATCTGCGCGAAGGATTGTTGTCCTTTGCGACCATTCCAAATTTGAAAGCTTAGCGTTTGTCAATATCTGCCCCCTGAGCAGCGTTGACATTGTAATTACAGGTAAAGAAACGCCCCCTGCCATTCTGGAGCAGCTGAAAGAGCAGGGCATCACCGTTTTGACCGCCTGACCTATTTTGTTAAAAATCTTTATTTTAGGAGGAACCATATGATCGATCTGACCATTAACAAGGCCGGCCTGGAGCACAATATCCAGAAGGCCAAGG